>Ga0116162_10001141_pt1 | contig 17764 bp, 18 predicted proteins | sample AD_UKC105_MetaG_FD_89875 | JGI IMG/M metagenome (GOLD analysis project Ga0116162, IMG submission 89875) | Active sludge microbial communities of municipal wastewater-treating anaerobic digesters from Hong Kong - AD_UKC105_MetaG | ecosystem: Engineered > Bioreactor > Anaerobic > Digestate... | reverse complement strand
GAACAGGTCCTGACACAAGCGCCTGATTCGGGCAATGGTGGGAGATATGACTGACAAGATCATGGCAATCGTGGCACTGCTGACGATGATCGGCTTTCTGGCGGTCGTGGCGGCGTTCGTGCCAGAACCGGACCTCATCCTGGTGATCGCGCTGGTGTCGGCGATGGCGATCTACGATTTCTGGCAGTCCTTTCGCAGCAAACGCAACTAACGTGAAAGTCGCGCACAGCGCGCTCTCGGTCCCCCTCTCCCGCACGCGGGAGAGGGAACGGCCATGACCGTTAGCCTTGCCCGCTTGCGCACGGCGCCCGGTTTCAGGCCAGACGGTCGCCCGGCTCGTGGCCGGCCATGATGGCATCCAGGTTGTCCAGGGCCCGAAAGCCCATCGCATCGCGGGTTTCGCGCGTCGCGCTGCCGATGTGCGGCAGCAGGAATGTATTGTCCAGTTCACGATACCTGGGGTCGATGTTGGGTTCACCGTTGAACACATCGAGTCCCGCCGCAAACAGCTTGCCGGATGTGAGCGCCGCAATCAGTGCATCATCATCGACAACCGCACCGCGCGCGGTATTGACGACCACGGCGTCGTCCGGCAACAGCGCGATCCGCTCGGCGTTGAGCAGGTGATGGGTCTGTGGGGTGGCCGGACAGTGGATCGACAGGAACTGGCTTTGCGGCAGCAGGTCGCGCAGGTCTTCGTGGAAGACGGCGCCGGCCTCGAGGTCAGGACTCAAGCGATGGCGGTTGTAGTAATGGATCTCCATATCGAAACCTCGCGCGCGCTGCGCCATCACCAGTCCGACACGCCCCATGCCGATGATACCGAGGCGCTTGCCGGTCACCTCGATACCGAGCTGGCCAATGGCGCTCCAGTCGGCCCAGGTGTTGCTGCGCAATGTGCGCGCCCCCTCGTGGGCACGCCGCGCCGCGCCGAGCATCAGCAGGATCGCGATCTCCGCGGTGGCGTTGCTCAGCACGTCTGGCGTATTGGTGACCAGGATGCCGCGTTTCTTCGCCGCCGCCAGATCGATGTGGTCGTAGCCGACTGAGAAACTGCAGATCGCACGCACGCTGGCAGGCAGACGCGCGATGACATCAGCATTGAGCCGCTCGGTGTGACAGGGGATGATCGCGGTCGCACCGCTCGCCAGTTCCAGCAACTGGTCACTCGAATACACCTCATCGTGGGTATTCAGGCGGGCGTCGTAGTCACGTTGCAGACGCTGCTCGACTGCCTGCGGCAGGCGGCGCGTCACCAGTACGGTGGGCTTGCTGTTCATGGTCATGCAGTATAGCGAGTTACCAGGAAGCAGCCGATCGAAAAACGGAGCGGACACCTTGACAGAGTTGACCCTGGATCAGGCCAATGCGCTGATCACCGCAGTACTGGTGGAAGCCAGGCGCTTGCAGTTGCCGCCAATCGCTGTCGCGGTGCTCGACAGCGGCGGACACCTCAAGGCCCTGCAGCGACAGGACAGGCTGTCGTTCCTGCGTGCCGACATCTGCCAGGCCAAGGCCTGGGGTGCGCTGGCACTGGGCACTGACACCCGCCATCTGGCGAGTCGGTTCGCCCAGGACCTGCAGCAGCAGGGGTTCATGCAGGCGCTCAATGCGATGTCTGGTGGCCGCATCATCCCGTTACCCGGCGGCGTCCTGATGCGCGATTCCGGCGGCGAGATTGTCGGTGCCATCGGGGTTGCAGGTGCCAAGTCGGAGCAGGACGAGGCCTGCGCACTGGCGGCGGTGCGCAGCGTCGGCCTGCAGGCGGGACATGACTGAAACAACGCAACACGACAGCAGGCCGTTGCAGGGTCTGCGCATCGGCTTTGCCGGTCTCGGCCTGATGGGACGGCCAATGGCCCTGCACCTGCTCCATGCCGGTGCCAACCTGCACCTGTGGAACCGTTCACGCGGCGTCGCCGAGGCGATGCTGCGGCCGGGCATCACGCTCTGCGATACACCCGCCGATCTTGGGCGCGCATCGACCATCGTGGTGTTGATGCTCGGCGACACCGCAGCGGTCGAGCAGGTGCTGTACGGCCCTGACGGACTGGCATCAGGCCTGCAGCCCGGTGGCGTGCTCATCGATATGGGCACGACCGCCGTGATGGCAACCCGCACCTTGGCCGAGCGACTGGCACAGCAGGGCGTCGCCTATGTCGATGCGCCGGTGTCCGGCGGCGAGATCGGGGCTCGCGATGCCAGTCTGACGATCATGGCCGGTGGCGACGACGCAGTGATCGCACGCGTGCGACCGCTGTTCGATGTCCTCGGCCGGCAGTTCACGCACGTCGGCGCCGTCGGCGCCGGGCAGGTGGCCAAGGCCGCCAATCAGATCATCGTCGGTCTGAATATCGGTGCGGTGGCCGAGGCGCTTGCGCTGGTGAAGGCCGCGGGCGTGGACCCGCAAAAGGTGCGCCAGGCGCTGCTCGGCGGCTTCGCCGGCTCGCGAATTCTCGAGGTGCACGGCCAACGGATGATCGACGGGACGTTTCAGCCAGGGGCCCGGGCATCGACGCAGTTCAAGGACATGCGCCAGGCCAGTGAACTCGGGGAGCTGCTCGACCAGCCACTGCCAGCGACGCGCCTGAGCATGTCATTGTTCCGGCAACTGATCGAACAGGGTGATGGCGACCTGGATCACAGCGCCCTGATTCGCGTGTTGCGCCGCGCCCACGACTGATCGGGGGCGCGACACTGCTACTTGCGTGGCGGAACTTCGCGCTGAATCAGCACCTGCAACGACTGGATCTGCGCTAGCGCCACGTATGCCGTGTACTTGCCGCCATGCAGGGTCTGTTCGACCTCGGCCTCGCCGTTGCGGATGCGCTTGAGCAACCCTTCACGCATCGGCAGTCCACGTGGCTTGATCTTGACCTGGTGATCGACATAGCTGGCGATGTCGGCAACCTGCACCGGTTCGTACTGGCGTCGGACGATGATCCGTCGCGGCCGTCCGTCCGCTGTCTTTCCCTCGACGACTTCCTCTTCGGTGCCGAACAGTGCCGCAAGCCCGGCGGCATCCGGCTGCTGCCAGGTGAATGCGGTATCGTTGATCGGCTGGTCGTTCAGGCTGAGCCGCAGCCCCAGTGCCGGCACCAGCTGCTCCGGCCGCATCGCCACCAGGCTCAGCAGGCCGATCGGCTTGGCCGGCGCCGCGACGATCCTGAACTCACCCCAGTCACGATAGAAATCGTGTACGGCCTTGCTCAGGCCGTCTCCCAGCGTCAGCCCCGAGGCCGAAAACTGCTGCAACGCCTGTTCGGCGAGGACGGCGCTCCAAGTCTGAACGCTCTGGTCTGTGCCGATTGCACAGGCCTTGAGCGCCTGCCGGCCGAACGACGGTGACACCCGTACCGCGATGTCGAAACGGCCAAGGCTGAAACTCGGGGCGGCACCCTGGGCGAGGCTTTGCGTATCGACGTCGTTGAGGGTCGCCGACAGACGTATCGACTGGATGTCGCGCAGATCGACGTTCATCCCGAGATCGAGTGTTCGGCTGGTCTCGTCGATACGGTAGCTGCCGTCGAGGTCCATGTTCATTGCCGAGAGGCCGATACGCTGCAGCAACTGCGGATCGATCGAAAGGCCGTCACTGCACAGGCCGGCACCCTCGGCCGCCGGTGCGACCGGCTGATCCGGGAACGCAGTGGCGAGGGGTACGCTCAGTCCGCTGACATGGAACGACAAGGCATTGGGCGGCGTCTGCTGATCATCGCCCCATTGAAAGCCCCGAATGAAAAGCAACGGGTCGTCACTGGCCAGACGTACGGCATCGATCGTCACCACCTCGTCGCTGCCCAGCGGTTGCACGGAAATCCCGCTGACGGTGACCGCCCCGCGCACATCGGTGCTGATATCGGCGTAACGGACATCCGCATGGTCCGCGGCAGTGGCGACGATGTCGTCGACACTGCGCTTGGCGTTGTAATACATGACCCCCTTGAGCGCGCCGTAGAGCACCGCAGGAATCAACAGGAGCAACAGCAGTTTGCCGGGACGCAACGACATGGGTGATTATCCTTGGGGGCGCAGCAGGGGTTGTTCGACTTCGTGACGTTTAGCGGCACCGAGCAGATGTTCTATAAGCGCAAGGGCGAAATCCATCGCTGTACCCGGGCCGCGCGAGGTAACGACCGTGCCGTCACTGACCACCGCATCGTTCAGTAGCTGTGAGCCGGCGGCCAGGCGCCCGTCGATCACGCCGGGATAGGCCGTGGCCCTGTGTCCGTCCAGGAGCCCGGCACTGAGCAGGACCTTGGGAGCCGCGCAGATGGCGGCGGTAAAGCGGCCTTGCTCGGCCATGCGCTGCAACAGGGTGTGGATACGCGGGTCGGCATCGAGATGATCCGCGCCGGGCAGGCCGCCGGGCAGCGCGATCATGTCGAAATCATCGTCGATGACCGCATCGAGGCTGCAATCGGGCAGCAGCACCACACCGCGGCTGGCGGTCACCGGCCCATCCGCGAGCCCGGCGACGACAACCTCGATCCCGGCCCGCCGCAGCAGGTCGATGATGGTTACAGCCTCGAGTTCTTCGCAACCGTTGGCCAGGGGGACGAGCACGCGTGCCATATCCGTTTACTCCCTTGGTTTTCGACCAGCCGCGAGACTGGCACCAGTTCAATGCCCTGTGCTGCCAATTGTGGCAGGACTTCGGCCAGGACATCGAGGGTCTGCGGGTGGGGATGTCCAATGCCGATTGCCGAGCCACGGCGACGCGCCTTGTCGATCAGGCGCTGCAGCTGCTCGCGTACGTAGTCGGCATCCTGCTCGTTGTCGAGAAACACATCGCGTTGCGCATTGGCCAACCCGGCCTCGCGGGCCGACTGGCGCGCCACCGTGCCCACATCGGTACGGCTGTCGACAAAGTACAAGTCGCCACTGCACCGAAGGTCCTCCATCAGCCAGCGCATCGCTTGCACATCGCGGGTCAGCAGACTGCCCATGTGGTTGTTGACGCCTGACACATGCGGGACCGCGGCGAGGTTCTGCTGCACGCCGCGTGCGAACTCCTCACGGCTCATGTCGGTGTGTAGGCCGCCGGGGCCGAGGTCGCGCCCGTCCGATGCCTGCATCGGCAGATGCAGCATCACCTCTTTGCCACCCAGGTGGGCCCGTTCGGCGATATCGCCACTGTAGGGCCGTTGCGGCAACACCGAATAGGTCACAGGACCGGGCAACTCGACCGCCTGGCGGCCGAGCAGCTGGTTGTTGCCGAGGTCGTCGATGATGATCGCGATCCGCACCGGTGACTGCGCCGCTGCCGGCAATGCCAGCACCAAGCCCAGTACGGCGAACAGGCGCAGCATCAGGCGGCGACGTCCGGCCGCAGGATCGCCAGGCCCTTGAGCAGGTTCAGGGCCTCGCTGAGGGCATAGTCGGTCTCACTGTCTGCCGACTTGGTATCGGAGGATCCCTTCTTCGGCGCACCATTGGTGCGGCCGTTGCCTTCGGGATTCGACAGGTGTCCGGCCAGGTCTGCCTCTTTGAGCTGGGTGACCGAATCCTCGCCGCGGGTCAGACGCACGTTCTCCAACAGGATGTCGGGGACTATGCCCTCGGCCTGGATCGATCGGCCGTTGGGGGTGAAATAACGTGCGGTCGTCAGTTTCACCGCGGTGCGTTCATTGACCGGGACTATGGTCTGAACGGAACCCTTGCCGAAGGTCTGCTGACCCATGATCACGGCGCGCTTGTGGTCCTGCAACGCGCCGGCGACGATCTCCGATGCCGAGGCCGAGCCGCCGTTGACCAGCACGACGATCGGCGCCCCTTCGATGACGTCGTCGGGCGCCGCCTTGAACTTGAGCTGCGAGTCGGCGATCCGCCCCTCGGTGTAAACGATGGTGCCACTGGTCAGAAACGCATCACTGATCGCCACTGCGGCATTCAATACGCCACCGGGATTGTCGCGCAGGTCGAGGACCAGGCCCTTCAACGCACCGCCGGCCTGGCGCTTGAGTGCGCCGATACCGGTCAGCATGTCTTCCGGCGTGCGCGCCTGGAATTGCGACACCCGCACATAGCCGAAACCGGGATCGAGCATCCGGTGTTTGACGCTGACCGTCTTGATCACGTCGCGCACCACGGTGATTTCGATCGGCTTGTCCTGGCCGTCGCGCACGATCGTCAGGCGCAGCTTGGTGCCTGGCTTGCCACGCATCTGCTTTACCGCCTCATCGAGCGTCATGCCCTTCACCGGCTGTTCGTCGAGCCGGATGATCAGATCACCCGAACGCACGCCCGCCCGCTGCGCCGGTGTGTCGTCGATCGGGGCGATGACCTTGACGAACCCATTCTCCATGCCAACCTCGATGCCCAGGCCGCCGAACTCGCCGCTGGTGCCGACGCGGATATCGCGGTAGTCCTCTTCGTCGAGATACGCGGAATGCGGATCCAGGCCGCTGAGCATGCCCTCAATGGCATACTTGAGGAGCTTTCGGTCGTCGACCGGCTCGACATAGTCCTTCTTGATGCGTCCGAACACTTCGGCAAATACGCGCAACTCTTCCAGCGGCAGACCATTGGAAGGCTCCGTCGATTCGGCCACCGCCGTTCGTTCATAGGCCACCACGCCGGCGACAACCAGGAAAACCGCGGCCAGGGCCGAAGGCAAACTCTGCTTCATATCATCCTCGAAAGTCCGCCCCGTCAATGCGGGCGCGGGATCAACCCACCTTGCTGCCAGTAGGGCGTCGGCACCACTTCGCAGGATCGACAGCGCGACCCTGGTAGCGGATGCCAAAGTACACACCAGCCTGTTCGCGTCCGCCACTGCTGCCGACCAGGGCAACCGGCTCGCCGACTTCCACCCAGTCACCGGCTTCTTTGAACAGGCTCTGGTTGTGCCCGTACAAGGTCATATAGCCGTCGCCGTGATCGACGATCAGCAAGAGGCCGAAACCACGCAGCCAGTCCGCGAAAGCCACCCGTCCGTGATGCACGGCGCGTACCTCGCGACCTTCCGGCGCTGAGATCATAACACCGTCCCAAATCAGCGCCCCGAGCTTGGGTGAACCGTACCGGTTGACGATGCGCCCGTTCGCCGGCCACGGCAGGCGGCCGCGCAGACCGGCGAATGCGACCTGCTGCGGATGCTCAGCCGGAATATCCGCCAACGCCTCTTCAAGGCCGGTGATCAGGGTCTGCAGATCACGCTCGTCGGTCTGCAGACGATCGAGTTGGCGGCTCTGGTCGTTAAGCTCCTGTGTCAGCCGGGCGACCACATCACGTCGTTGACCTTGCGAGCGCTGCATCGCAGCGAGCTCCCCTGCCTGTTCATCATGCAGACGCGCCAGTTTTCGTTCCTCGTCGAGAATCTCGGCCTCGGTGTCGGCCAGTCGCTGCATGTAGTCACGGATCAGCCGCATCTTCTGTGCACGCGCCCGGCTGAGGTAATCGTAGTAGACCATCACGCGACTGACTGTCGCCGGGTCTTGCTGGTTGAGCAGGATTTTCAGTCGTTCCTGGCGACCCATCGCATAAGCGGCACGCACCTGGCGCGCCAGTGCCTGTCGATGGCGATCGAGTGCCTGGCTTTGCATGGTCTTTTCGCTGGCCAGTTCATCGAGGCGGTCACGCTGACGCGACAGGCGACCGTCCAGCACCCGCAGCTTGCGCGCCAGGCGCCCGATCTGCTGTTCGGACTCCTGCAGCAGACGCGAGAGTTCGGTCTTTTCGCCGCTTTTGGACTGCATCTGCGTACGCAGGCCGCTGATCCACTCGCGCAGACCATCCAGCCTGGCCTGTTGTTCTGCCGTCGCCGGCGCAGCCGGACCGACCGCCGGCCACAACGCGACCACGAACAACAAAATGACGATTGGCTGGCGCATGCAAAGAAACCGGGGGCAATCCTGCGCTCATTCTGGCAGCAATCGGTGATCGGCGCGCTACCGCGGTGTGTGCGCTCAGGCCGCGTTGGCGTCGGCCGCCGGCAACAGCGAACGGCCAGTCATTTCCGGCGGCTGCGGCAGGCCCATGATCTGCAACAGGGTCGGCGCCACGTCACACAGGGCGCCGTTCTCAAGCAGGTTCGGTGCCGCATGACCTACATAGATCAGAGGGACCGGGTTGACCGTGTGCGCCGTGTGCACCTGCCCGACCTTGGGGTCCACCATCTGTTCGGCATTGCCATGATCGGCGGTGATGATCAGCTCGCCGCCAACCTCGAGCACCGCTTCGGTGACCCGCCCGATGCACTTGTCCAGCACTTCTATGGCCTGCACCGCGGCATCGTAATTTCCGGTGTGGCCGACCATGTCGCCGTTCGCGTAGTTGCAGATGACCGCATCGAAACGTCGGCTGCGCACGGCCTCGACCAGCCTGTCGGTGACCTCGTATGCGCTCATCTCGGGCTGCAGATCGTAAGTGGCGACCTGTGGCGACGGCACCAGGATGCGCTCCTCGCCCTCGTTTGGCGCCTCGATGCCGCCATTGAAGAAGAACGTCACGTGCGCGTATTTTTCGGTCTCGGCGATGCGCAACTGATGCAGCCCGAGGTTGGCGATATATTCGCCGAACGTGTTTTCGAGGCGCTCCGGCGGATAGGCGACGGGTATGTCGAAGTCCTTGCTGTACTCGGTGAGTGAAACGAACGCACCCAACCTGGGCCGGACCGTGCGCTCGAACCCGGGGAAATCGGCCTCGATGAAGGCGCGGGTGATCTGGCGCGCGCGGTCCGAGCGGTAGTTCATATTGATGATGACGTCGCCGTCGGCCACCTGTACTGCTTCGCCAATACACGAGGCGCTGACAAATTCGTCCGATTCACCGCGCGCATATGCCTGATGCAGCGCCTCCACGGCGGTGGGCGCGCAGTGCTTTGCCTTGCCCTGGGTGATCAGTTCATAGGCGAGCCGGATGCGCTCCCAGCGATGATCGCGGTCCATTGCGAAGTATCGACCGATCAACGTGGCCACCCGCCCCCTACCGAGCTCGGCAAACACGGCGTCCATCGCCAGCAGCGAGGGTTCGGCGCTTTTTGGTGGCATGTCGCGGCCGTCGAGAAACGCATGCACGTAAACTCGCTGGGCGCCGCGCTGCGCCGCCAGCCTGACCATCGCGTGGATGTGTTCCTCGTGACTGTGCACACCACCGGGAGACAGCAGGCCGAGGACGTGTACCGCCGAATCGTTGCGCACAGCGATATCGACGGCATCCGTCAGCGTGCGGTTTGAGAAGAACGAGCCGGTGCGAATCGAGCGGCCTATCCGCGTGAATTCCTGATAGACGACACGTCCGGCACCGAGATTGAGATGGCCGACTTCAGAGTTGCCCATCTGTCCACCGGGCAGTCCAACGGCCGAACCGGAGGTGCGGATCGCAGTATGCGGATAGGTCGCCCACAGCCTGTCCCAGACCGGTGTATTTGCCGCGCTTATCGCATTATGGTCGGTATTGTCGCTCATACCCCAGCCATCGAGGACCAGGAGAACTGCTGGGCGTACCTTGTTGTTCATCTTCCTTTTGCCGGGCCGTCCGGACCAACCTGACGGCCAACGGCCGAATAACCTCATGAGTTATAAGTAAAAAATGTGCGCTTCAATACTTGAGCCACAAACCCATGGTCGGGGCGCCATATTGAAGCATTTTAGCTGCCAGCACGCCAGCGCGTGGCCCATCGCGACGACCAGTCATAAAAGAAAATTTTCCCCGAATTCAAGAATAATGCTCGATTCCGGGATCGAAATACTGTTCCAATAGCGGTCTATTATTAGATTAGAGGCTAGTAAATAGCCCACCCGAGGAGGCTTCTTTGTGAATCTGCACGACAAGGCAGTGATTTCCATGCATGACGAATTTGACAATGAACTCGCCCTGTTGGAAGGCGACGAGGATATCGATAGGGCATCGCGGTCACTCAAGGCCATGTCCCACCCGCTACGGCTCAAGATTCTTTGCACCCTGGGTGACGAAGAGGTCAGCGTTCAGGACATCGTCGACCAGGTCGGGACGTCGCAAAGCAATATCTCCCAGCATCTTGCGATCTTGCGCGATAAGGGTATCCTCACCTCGCGAAAAGATGCCAACCGGGTGTTTTATCGTGTCAGCGATAACCGCACGCTGCGTCTGATCTGCATGATGCGTGAAGTGTTCTGCAGCCACGAACACTGAGCGCGTTTGTCCCGCCGCGCGCGGGAAATCCACATTGTTGAAACGGGCAGGCTTACGCCTCCCGTTTCGTCGTTTGCAGCGCCGGCACGAGAGTCCGGCGGTGGCGAGGTATCATGGAACAGCTCCTGGAGTTTGCCGGTAACCACACCATGCTGGTTGCGGGGTTCTTGGCTGTCTTGTCAGCCCTGGCGTGGAACATCATCACCGACCCGGGTGGCAAGAACGCGGTCGACCCGCTCGCCGCCACAGCGCTGATCAATCACGAGGAAGCCGTGGTGCTCGACGTGCGTTCGATGGCCGAGTTCAAGGACGGCCATATCGTCAACGCCGTCAACATCCCGCTGAACGGCCTCGGCAACAACGTGAAACAACTTGAGAAACATCGCAAGCGGCCGATAGTGACTGTATGCCGCTCGGGCTCACGCTCCGGCGCCGCATGCAGCCTGTTGCGCAAGCACGGCTTCGAAAACGTCAAGAATCTGCGCGGCGGCATGATGGCATGGGAAAGCGCCAATCTGCCGGTCAAGCGCAAGTAACCCCGCTCAGCAGGAGAGAAGAATGGCCGACGAAAAACAACCTCAACGCCAGTTCGTGGTGCAGCGTATCTATGCGAAAGACATTTCGTTCGAATCGCCCAACACGCCGCAGATGTTCCAGGAAAAATGGTCGCCGGAGATCAACATCAGCCTCGGCAGTGAGGTCAACAAGCTCGGCGGCGGCACCGTCGAAGTCGTGCTCAACGTGTCCGTCGAGGCAAAGCACGCAGACAAAACCGTATTCATGGTCGAAATCCACCAGGCCGGGCTGTTCGGCGTCCAGGGTTTCGCCGACCAGGAGCTCGACGCGCTGCTGGGCATCGCGGCACCGAACATCCTGTTCCCTTATGCGCGCGAGGCGGTGTCCGACCTGGTCACGCGCGGCAGTTTCCCGCAGTTCGTGCTGCAGCCGGTGAACTTCGAGGCGCTGTACATGCAGCAGCGCCAGGCGAAAGCGGCCGAGGCCGGGCAGGCGGCAGACGCCGGGAACGCACCCGCGCACTGAGTTGAACGCGCGGGCAGCCACATTGGCGGTCCTTGGTGCCGGTTCATGGGGCACCGCGCTGGCTATCCAGTTGGCACGCAACGGTTCGGCGGTATCGCTGTGGGGACACGACCCGGGCGAGATCGAAGCCCTGTTGCGTGACCGTGAGAACCGTCAATACCTGCCGGGCGTTGCCTTACCCGCGGAGTTGACGCCGTCCGATGACCTGGCCGCCTGCCTGCGGGCGGCCGACGAGGTCCTGGTCGTGGTTCCCAGCCACGCCTTTGGCCAGGTCTGCGGACGCATCGTCGAGATACGCCCGCAGCTCAAGTCCCTGAGCTGGGCGACCAAGGGTTTCGACCACCATTCCCACGAACTTCTCAGCACGGTCGCCGCGCAGCATCTGGCGCACTGTGACATGGCCGTGGTCTCGGGTCCGACATTTGCGGGTGAGGTGGCGCGCGGCCTGCCCACCGCGATCACCGTGGCGTCGAACAACCCGATGCACGCAGAGCGGGTCGCCACTTACCTGCACGGCGAGAACTTCCGCGCCTACACCAGCGATGACCTGATCGGGGTCCAGGTGGGCGGAGCGAGCAAAAACGTGATGGCGATCGCCGCCGGCATTTCCGATGGTCTGGGTTTCGGCGCCAACGCGCGCGCCGCTCTGATCACCCGCGGCCTGCACGAGATCACCCGGCTCGGCCTGGCGATGGGAGGCAAGCCGGAGACCTTCATGGGGCTCGCCGGACTCGGCGACCTGGCGCTGACCTGCACCGACGACCAGTCACGCAACCGGCGCATGGGCCTGGCACTGGCCAGGGGCATGGATATCGCCGCGGCGAAAGCGCAGATCGGCCAGGAGGTCGAGGGCGTTGCCACCGCGCGTGAAGTACGCGCCAAGGCATTGTCGCTCGGCGTAGAGATGCCGATTACTGAACAGACCTACCGCGTCCTGTATGAAGGACTCGATCCCAGGGCCGCCGTACACAACCTGCTCAGTCGCGAGTCCAAGGCAGAGTAACCCGCCGTCGCAAGGCCTGCTGCGGCGCACTGCAGGTCGTCTTCCGCCGATATCCCCGCACACCGCAATGACTTGACACTTGACTTGGAGCCAACTCCAGCTATTAGTCTCGTCATCAATTGGCCGCGTGGCGTGGTGAACGCACATGAATCTGGGCATCGGCGAGGTCTGTACTCAGACCGGCCTTTCGGCAGACACCCTGCGTTACTACGAGCGCATAGGGCTGCTGGGCAGGATAGCGCGCAACGGCGGCGGACAGCGGCGTTACGGTGCCCAGGACGTCGCGCGCCTGCAGTTCATCCAGCGCGCGCAGACCATGGATTTCAGCCTGCACGAGATTGGCCAGCTGCTTGCGCTGCGCGACCAGGGCGGTGATGTGCGTGCCGATGTGCGGACCCTTACCGAGAGCAAGCTGAGCGCCATCGGGCAGCGTATCGAGGCGCTGACACGGTTGCGCGACGAGCTCAGCGAACTGGTTCGACGCTGTCACGCGAGTGCGGGCGACTGCCCGATCATCGCGCGCATGGAAAATTCACAGGAGGGCGATCATGAGTTACACGGTTGCTGTTGAGAACATCAAGTGCGGTGGCTGCGCCAATACGATACGCAGCAAACTGGTCGAGCAGCAGCTGGCCCAGAAGGTCGAGGTCGATATCGAACAGGGTCAGGTGCATGTGGAGGGCAACCCGGAGTGGCGCGACCAGGTGATCGCCGCACTCGTGAAAATGGGTTATCCCGAGGTTGGTTCTGTGGAGGGATTGAAGTCTGCCGCCGCGAAGGCGAAATCCTTCGTCAGTTGCGCGATCGGAAGGATCGACAACACCGCAGCGGGCAAGGAATGAGGATACGGACCACCGTGCCAGTCACTGGTTGAGCGGACGCAATCCGAAACGGCCCCTTATGATGCAACCGCCCTACGCAGGAATCCGGACGTTTGGACGCGGCAACGGCGTCGTGCGGCTGGCGCTCACGCTGCTGCTGGTGCTCAATCCGCTGCTCGCGGTGATCCCAACCACTGTAGCGGCGGCAAGCGGTCCGGTCGGCCAAAGTGCCGCTGCCATGCCCTGCCACGCGGCGACCGCCGGGGGCGTCGATGCGTCTTTGCCCGAGCGGCAGGCGCAATGCCCGCACTGCAGCGGCCAGGCGCCGCCGGCGTCATGCCATTGTTGTGGCCAGACAGCGCCCCCCGGAATGATCGCCGCCCCCTTGGCAGTGCGCCTCGGCACCGGCACGCTGTCGCAGCGGTCCTCGACCCCGGTGGCCGCGCTGCCGATGTCACACCGCGAGGCCCTGTACCGCCCGCCGAAACACTCATAGTTGTGCTCCTCGCGCCCGCTGCGCCATGGCGAGTCCCGTCTGGCAGCGGACAAGTTCTCGGATTGTTAACGAGTTGAAGCTATGAAGACGAAAGTAACCCCTCACTTTTGGTTGTTCGGCTACGCATTTCTGGCCGTCTCGCTCCTGTTCCTGGCAGGCTGCCAGGACAAGGCCGTCGCCCCCAGCGAGTCGCTCGCACAGGCGAGTACCGACACGGCCATGGAGCACGCGGCCAAGCACCTCGACCCGAAATACGTCTGTCCGATGCACCCGCAGATCGTGCGCGATGAGCCCGGCAGCTGTCCGATCTGCGGCATGGATCTGGTGGCGAAGACGGTCGATGCCGCGGCCGGCGGCCATCCCACCGTAGAGATCAGCAATGCCGTGATCAACAGCATGGGGGTACGCACCGCGGCGGCGCGCCGGCAGACCCTGTGGAAATACATCCAGACAGTGGGTCGCATCGAGTACGACGAAACACGTCTTACCCATGTCCATCCACGCGCCGAGGGCTGGATGGAGCAACTCAATCTGCGCGCCGAAGGCGACCCGGTCAACCGGGGCCAGGTCATTGGCAGCCTGTACTCACCGGACATCCTGTCGGCGCAGGTCGACTTCCTGATCGCGCTCGACCAGACGAACAACAAGATCCGTTTCGAGAACGCGCGCAACCGCCTGCGCCTGCTCGGGGTCACCGAGGGCACCATTTCCGCGATCCAGAAAAACCGCGAATCACAGAACACGGTGCCGGTGGTGGCCAACGCCAGCGGCGTGGTCACCAAGCTCGGCGTGCGCCAGGGGATGTACGTCAAGCCGGAGATGGAGATCGTCACGATCGCCGATCTGACGCGGATCTGGGTACTGGTGGACGTGTACGAGCACCAGATCGACTGGCTGGCACTGGGGCAGAGCACCGAGATCCGCGTACCGGCCTACCCGGGACGCAGCTGGGAGGGGACGGTCGAATACATCTACCCGGAGCTCGATCCCAAGTCACGGACCCTGCGTGTACGCCTGGCATTCGACAATCCCGACGGCCTGCTCAAGGCCAACATGTTCGCCGACGTGGTGATCTACGGGGGACCGAAGCATGAAACCCTGGTGGTCCCGGCCGAGGCGGTGATCGAGACCGGCACGCGGAACAACGTGGTGCTGGCGCTCGGGGGCGGCCGCTTCCAGCCGGTCGACGTGGTCAGTGGCATGCGCAGCGGCGGAATGGTCGAGATCCTAGACGGCCTGGAGGCCGGCGACGAGGTGGTCGTGTCGGGGCAGTTCCTGATCGACTCCGAATCGAGCCTGCAGGCCAGTTTCCTGCGCATGGACGAGTCGCCAGCCGCCACCCCCGCCGCCCCGCAGGACTGAGGGCGCCGACATGTTGAAAAACCTGATCACATGGTCGGTGCATAACCGCTTCCTGGTGCTGCTCGCATCGCTGGTAATTACCGGCTGGGGCTGGGTAGCGCTCAACAAGACACCACTCGACGCCATCCCTGACCTGTCCGATGTGCAGGTCATCATCCGCACCAGCTTCCCCGGGCAGGCCCCGCGGGTCGTCGAGGAGCAGGTCACCTACCCGATCACCACGACCATGCTGTCGGTACCTGGGGCCCAGGTGGTACGCGGGTATTCGTTCTTCGGCGACTCCTATGTCTATGTGATCTTCGAGGACGGTACCGACCTGTACTGGGCGCGGGCACGGGTCCTCGAATACCTCAACCAGGCGGCTTCCAAGCTGCCCGAAGGCATTCAGCCGCGCATCGGCCCGGACGCCACCGGGGTTGGCTGGGTCTACAACTATGTGCTGGTGGATCGCACCGGGCAGCACGACCTTGCGCAACTGCGCAGCCTGCAGGACTGGTTCCTGAAATACGAACTGCAGACAGTACCCGGGGTGTCCGAGGTCGCCACCGTCGGCGGCATGGTGCGGCAGTACCAGGTGGTGGTCGACCCGGAGAAGCTGCGTGCCTACGGCATCGCCCTGAGCAAGGTCTCGGCCGCGATCCGCGCGGCCAACCGTGAGGTCGGCGGCTCGGTGCTGGAGATCGCCGAGGCCGAGTACATGGTGCGCACGCGCGGATATCTGCGGGGTATTGAAGACCTCGAACATGTGCCGATCACGGTCACCGGGATGGGCACACCGGTTCTGTTGCGCGACATCGCCAGGGTGCAGATCGGTCCGGAGATGCGCCGTGTCGTCGCCGACCTCGACGGGGAGGGCGAGGTGGCCGGCGGCATCGTGGTCATGCGCTACGGTGAAAATGCGCTCGCCACCATCAACCGGGTGAAGGCCAAGCTGGAGCAGTTGCGCCAGGGCCTGCCGCCCGGGGTCGAGATCATCGAGACCTACGATCGCTCGGCGCTGATCAAGCGGGCCGTGGACAATCTGCAGGACAAGCTGATCGAGGAGTTCGTCGTGGTCACGCTGGTGTGCCTGGTGTTCCTGTTTCACCTGCGCTCGGCATTCGTGGCGATCGTCACGCTGCCGCTCGGCATCCTGGCCTCATTCATCGTGATGCAGCATCAGGGAATCAACGCCAACATCATGTCGCTCGGCGGTATCGCGATCGCCATCGGCGCCATGGTCGACGCGGCAATCGTGATGATCGAAAACGCGCACAAGCACCTCGAACGCTATCACCACCAATACGGCCACCCGCCGCAGGGGCGCGAGCACTGGGAGGTGATCACCCGCGCGGCGGCCGAGGTCGGCCCGGCACTGTTCTTCTCGCTGCTGATCATCACCCTGAGCTTCCTGCCGGTGTTCACCCTCGAGGCGCAGGAGGGCCGGCTGATCGCGCCCCTCGCCTTCACGAAGACCTATGCGATGGCCGCCTCGGCCGGTCTCGCGGTAACTTTGGTGCCGGTACTGATGGGCTATTTCATCCGCGGCCGGATCCCTGCGGAGGATCGTAACCCGCTGAATGTCTTCCTGATCTGGCTGTACCGACCGCTGCTCAACGCGGTGATGCGCCTGCCGAAGGTCACGCTGCTGGTGGCGCTGCTTGCGGTACTCAGCCTGGTGGTGCCGATTGCCGGCGTCGGCGGATTTCTGGCGCCGCTCAAATGGCCGCTGCAGCTGGCCTCGGCGATACCGGGCACACCACAGACCCTGGCCGATGAGGCGCAGCAGGTGAGCGAGCGCGTCGAGCGCGCACAAAAACAGCTTGCTGGCGACTGGCGCAGGACGTTTCGGGACATGCCCTGGCTGGCACGTTTCGCCGACGGACTGGGATCGGAGTTCATGCCGGAGCTGGACGAGGGCGACCTGATGTACATGCCCACTACCCTGCCCGGCCTGTCCATTGGCAAGGCACAGGAACTGCTGCAGCAGACAGACCGGCTGATCAGGCAACACCCGGAGGTCCGGCAGGTATTCGGCAAGATCGGCCGCGCCGACACGGCGACCGACCCGGCACCGCTGACCATGATCGAGACGGTGATCCAGCTCAAACCGCGTGACCAGTGGCGCCCGGGCATGACGACACACAAGATCATCGAGGAACTCGATGCCGCGGTGCGCTACCCCGGGGTAACCAACGCCTGGGTGATGCCGATCAAGACCCGCATCGACATGCTCGCGACCGGGATCAAGACGCCGGTCGGGATCAAGGTCGCGGGACCCGATCTGGCCGAGATCGAGCGCATCGGGCGCGACATCGAAAAGGTGGTCCTGGGCGTGCCCGGCACCACTTCCGCCTACTCCGAACGCGTGGCCGGCGGACGCTATGTCGACATCACCCCGGACCGGGTCGCCGCCGCGCGTTTCGGTCTGAACATCGACGACCTCAACCAGGTGATCGCCGCCGCGGTAGGCGGTATCAACATCACGCAGACGGTGGAAGGCCTGGAGCGTTACCCGGTCAACCTGCGCTTCCCGCGCGAGCGCCGCGACGACGTCGAGAAGCTGCGTGCGCTGCCGCTGGTCACACCGACCGGGGCGCAGATCCCGTTGGCCCAGGTCGCCGATATCCGGATCACTGACGGCCCACCGATGCTCAAGAGCGAAAACGGCCGCCTGAACGGCTGGACCTTTGTCGATATCCGCGACGTCGACCTCGGCAGCTATGTCGCGCAGGCGCAGCTGGCGGTGCGCGAACAGGTGCAGCTGCCGGCCGGCTATTCGATCACCTGGTCAGGCCAGTACGAATACATGCTGCGCGCCAACGCCCGCCTGGCACAGGTGGTACCACTGACCCTGGTGATCATATTCGTGCTGCTGTACCTGACCTTCCGGCATGCCGGCCAGGCCCTGATGGTGATGGCCTCGTTGCCGTTTGCGCTGGTCGG
>Ga0116162_10001138_pt1 | contig 17781 bp, 17 predicted proteins | sample AD_UKC105_MetaG_FD_89875 | JGI IMG/M metagenome (GOLD analysis project Ga0116162, IMG submission 89875) | Active sludge microbial communities of municipal wastewater-treating anaerobic digesters from Hong Kong - AD_UKC105_MetaG | ecosystem: Engineered > Bioreactor > Anaerobic > Digestate... | reverse complement strand
GCTTAATCATGTAGCATCGGCTTTTGACGCTTCATACGTGATTAAAAAGAAGTACCAGATAGATACACAGCTCCGCATAGAGAACAGCGAAAAAGGCGAAGCTATCGGGCTTGAAAATTACAAAGTGACCTATTCTCTGAGATGGTAATGAACGGCAGGATAAAATTCATATCGGCGATACTGATAATCGCGTTCCTTTTACCTTTGAACGCTTACGACAGGTACGGACGGACTTCAAAGACAAAGTCAGGGGGCAATGACGGATTTTCGTATTTCTGGAGATCGCTTCTCATCCCTGGATGGGGAGAATATAAACTCGGGTATAAAAAGCAGGCCGCGGTATTTCTTTTAACCGATGTGCTGATGATAGGAACAGCTGCAGGATTAAACTACTACTCCGGAGTAAGGACTGACGAGTACAGGGATTTCGCCGAGACCTACGCGGGAGTTAATTCTTCAGGTAAATCCGACAGCTACTGGGTACACATCTCAAATTATGACAACACGCTTGAATTCAACGAACAGAGAAATATCGACAGGTATTTTGCGGAAAGATATACTGACGAGGAAGATTTCTGGGACTGGGAATCCGATGCAAAAAGGGAAAGGTATGACGATATAAGGATATCCGCAGAGAATTCAGACACATGGTTCTACTATACCCTGGGCGGGATTGCCCTCAATCATTTCATCAGCGCTCTTAACGCATCAGCCAAAGCATCGGCCGTAAAAGCTCAGGTGACTCAGACCTTTGATCCTGAAGGAAATCTCACGAACAAACTAACTCTAACTTACGATTTCTGATATGGACCCCAACATAATAATAATGATCATAGTTCTGCTTTTCTCCGTTGTTTTTCATGAGGTTTCACACGGATGGGTAGCCTACAGGCTTGGCGATGATACAGCGCACAGGCTGGGGAGGCTTACACTTAATCCTATACCGCACATAGATCCCTATATGACAGTTCTTCTGCCTCTTATGCTGGGATTCATGACTGGATGGAGAGTTATGTTCGGGGGTGCTAAACCTGTTCCCGTCAATCCATATAACTTCAAAAATCCGAAAAAAGGAATGGCAATAACAGCGGCGGCAGGACCGGTTTCGAACCTGATACTTATAACAGCAAGCGTGATACTGTTCAGGATACTCGTTACTCTGGGATTTGTTGAAAAATACGATGTCCAGATGCGTTTCTTTACCAACGAGATGAATTTTGTTGACGCTTTCTTTGTTTATGCTGTTCTAATCAATACTGTTCTGATGGTATTCAACCTGATACCGATCCCTCCTCTCGACGGATCAAAGATCATCATGGGTTTCTTATCCTATGAACAGGCTGCAAAATATGAGTCTTTCAGCCGGTACGGTATGTATGTTCTGATCGGGCTTCTTCTTCTGGGAAGCATATTGAATTATTCTTTAATCGGCGCTTTGATCAATCCTTTTATTAATTTCTTTTTAAGACTGCTACTCGGTTAACTATGAAATTCTTTGAAAGCCATGCGCATTTATACTTTGAAGATTACGACAATGACAGGGATGAGCTTATTGAGCAGCTTCTCATTTCGGATATTGAAGGAATTCTGAATGCGGGGGTTGATCTTAAAACAAGCGAACAGTGCATCAGTCTCGCTGACAGATATGAGCGGCTTTATGCAGCCTGCGGTTTTCATCCCAACGATGTTGACGGAGTGAATATAACAGAGGTCGAAGCGCTCAAGAGTTTAATTAAGCATGAAAAAGTTGTTGCCATAGGCGAGGCGGGCATAGATCTTTACAGGGACAGAGCTCCTCTTGAATTACAGAAGAAATTCTTCATAAGGCAGCTTGAGATCGCGCTGGAGAACAATATGCCCGTGATAGTGCATTCAAGGTCGGCTGGCACTGAGACTTTAGATATTATTGATCAGGTCTCGGATAGATATAAAGGTGTATTTCACTGTTATGCCGGAAATGAGGAAAATGCGCTCAGACTGATCGAAAAAGGGTTTTATATTTCTTTTACAGGGAATATTACCTACAAAAATAATGACAGGGAAGATGTGGTAAGGAACATTCCGCTTGAAAAAATGCTTCTTGAAACTGACTCTCCCTTTCTTACTCCGTTACCGTTCAGAGGGAAAAGGAACGATCCTTCAAAGTTGAGTATAATTGCTTCCAGGATCGCGGAGATAAAAGGAATAACTGTTGAAGATGTCGCGCAAACAACAACAGAGAACAGTAAAAAATTATTCAAAATAAAATGAGGTGGAAAAAATGAAAAAAATGATCGAAATGCTCATGGTGCTTGCTATTGCAGCATCAGTCAGCGCTGCGGGCGACGCGGTTAAATCAGAAGCAAACACAGCAGAAGGAAAACATGTTCAGGCAAAAGGTCATGTCTGTTATAACAGCATCGCTTTCCAGGCGTCTGCGCTGGAAAAACAGGGCAAGGATGCAGAAGCTATCAAGATGCTTGAGGACGCAAAAGCTAACGCTGAATACGAACACCACTACCAGGTGCTTTTTCCGTCGCTGATAAAACTTTACGAAAAGACTGGCCAGTATGAAAAATGCGTTGAACTGTGGAACGAGGGACACGCAAAGAATATGACATTCGGGCTTGATACAAAAAAAGATGAGTATAAACCTTATCTCAAACTGAAAGGGTTCAAAGATACAGTTGCAAAAGACCGTGAACTTACAAAAGCTAAAGCAGAGCCTAAGCTTAAAAAGGAGGACTGCGAAGAACACGAAGAAAAGGAAATGAAAGTTGAAAAAAAAGAAATTAAGAAAGATATTAAAGAAAAAAGATGAGAATACTGTCGTTATAGACAGAACTGAACTCATCAAACAGCTTAGGCGTACAAATCTTAAGAAAGGCAAAGTGATCGAGCCTAAAAAAAAGTACAACCGGAAGGACAGAAGCTGGGAAAAAGATGTTGAATAATATCGAAATTAGGTGTTGCTTATTTACCGTAATATAGGTATTATTCACTCTGCATTATTATGAAAATAAAAAAAATGCTGAAAATGAATATTTCGTCATCGTAACGGTGAATGCGATGATAGAGATCTTACAACATTCACCAAACACAAGGAAGGAAGAGAATGAGCAAAGGTACTGTAAAATGGTTCAACGCCGACAAAGGCTTTGGATTTATCACAAACGATGACGACGGAAAAGATCTTTTCGTACATCATTCAGAAATTCAGGCAGACGGTTTCAAAACTTTAAGAGACGGTCAGAAAGTAGAATTTGAAGTAGGACAGGGGCAAAAAGGTCCTTGCGCTAATAAAGTCAGAGCTATATAAGTAACTTGAGTAGTGATACATAGCATTAAAGCCGACTTTGTCGGCTTTTTTTATTCCTCAAAATATGCTGCCCATACTCTCGCGTCTAGAGAGCAGTCGGGAAATGTTTTTAAATAATCTGTAAGTTCAGTCTTAATATTTTTTCTGTCGAACTCAAGCACTTCGATCTCTTCGGTATCATCGAGTTTTTGTCCTTCGAACGAAGTAACTTTAATATCCACCATGTATATTATCTCAGAAGTGATTCCTGCGGAAGTGCATAAAGGGGGAGAGATCGAAGTTACTTCTCCGTTGTAGCCCGTCTCTTCGGTAAGTTCTCTCAATGCCGTCTGCTCCGGCGTTTCACCTTCGTCTATCAGCCCGGCAGGAAATTCTATCGAGTACATATTTATCGGGAACCTAAACTGCTTTACCAGTATTATTTTCTCATCATGATAAGCATTAACGACTACAGCTTTCGTATCACGGGCGCGCTCAAGGAATTCCCACTTCTTCGCATTACCGAACTTATCTTCGAACTCTGTAATGAAAAAATTAGAATATTTTCCGTCGTATACTTTATATTTTTTCAATATTTTCATAAACCGATGAATTCCACTTCGCCGTCTGTTATGTCGTACATTGCTCCGATGATCCTTGCTTTTCCCTCTTCCGCGAATTTGCTGATGACAGGCTGCGAAGTTTTTATTTTCTCGACACAAAGACTGATGTTGTTCCTGATTGAATTGTCGAGCGCGAATTCGCCGTCGGTGTTCCTGTCTATCGCCGGGTCGATCTCCTGCAGTATCGTGTTGAGATATCCTTCGCAGAAATGACCTTTATGAGCGGCTGTAACTGCACCGCAGGAAGAATGACCGAGTACGACTACTAAAGGAACATGAAGATGTTCGATCGCGTATTCGATGGTCCCGAGGACCGTCTCGTCAACTATGTTTCCCGCGTTCCTGATAACGAAAAGTTCACCTATCCCGCAGTCGAAAATGAATTCCGGGACCACTCTCGAATCAGAGCAGGTCAGGATCACAGCGAACGGATTCTGTCCTTTCGCGACCTCCAGCATTCGGTTCAGGTCCTGATTCGGATGTGTCATTTCATTTCCGCTGTAGCGTGAATTTCCTTCTTTCAGGAGATCGAGCGCTTCTTCAAATGTATAGTGTTTCATTTATGCTCCGGTTATTTTATTATTAATCAGGCTTAGTATTAGTATCTTGATTCGTTTTCTCTTTTTGCATTAAATAATATTTTTCAGCAAAATCCAGCTTTGGATATTTTGATTTTTCTTTAAAGTCAACTTTTCCGGTTTTCTCCAGATCAATATTTTTTTGTGAAGGGTTATACGGTGTGATCTTCGCTTCAGAGGCATCGTAATCATACTTAAGACCATCTAATACATCAGATTTTGTGCATACTATTAATTCTGTATCTGAATCAGTTTGGATTTGTATATTATGTACAACAATGATTGAATAACCGGGATATGTAAATTTCAGAGTATACGATCCTGGTTCAATCCCTATGATTTTGAAATAACCGTCTTCATTAGAATTTATTATATTGTTATTCTCGTCAATAAGAATTTCACCTTCAGGTAAAGCTTCGAAATGCTCGTCTAGAAAATATCCTGAAATACTACCATACTGGCTTGCGAAAATAGTGGTTGGGAGTGTAAACAAATAAATTAGTATTAGTGTAAACTTTTTCAATTTATTCTTTTGAATATTATTTTGTATGATTGACCGTTATAATTATGTCTCTGAATAATCACAGAATCAGTCTCAAAAATTACTTCTTCACCGAAAGTTATAAATCTATTGTTACCAGTATTAAATAAAGGTTTAAACATTCCTTTACTATTTGGATAAATTTTCTGCCTGAATAACTGACCTTCATTAACTTTGAATATAACTCTTTGCTTTCCGTCAGTTGAGATATATTCACCTTCAATATTTTTATCTATTTTGTATTTTAAATGTTTACCATCTTTGATAAGAGGGTATATTTCTATCATATCAAGCTTTGAATATTTGGTTTTTTCTTTTATATCTACAATACCTATTTTCTCAAGATTAAGAATTTTTTGCGATGGATTGTAAGGAGTAATTATAGCATTACTCCCATCAAAATCACTGGGATGTTCCGGAGGATCAGCTAGACTCATTGAAAATAGGCAAGCTGGAATCTCTGTTTCAGAATCAGGTAAAACTCTTACATAATGAACTTTGGTAGGTTCGTACCCAACCATATCAAATTTGATTGTGTAAGTACCTGAGGGTATTCCAATAATTATATAATATCCGTCCTTGTCAGTTCTAGTAGAATAGTTTGTTCCTTTCATACTGATATGTACCCATTCAGATAATAGCTCTAAATTTTCATCATATACATATCCCGAAATGCTTCCGTACTGGCTTGCCAAGGTAGTGTTTAGAAGCGAAAATACGCTTATTAGGATTATTGAGAAAAGTTTCATTTTATCTTTTCGCTGATCTCTTTTCTGTTCACGATATAGAAAAGCAGAGTTGCTGTTATGGCGCCGAGGCCGTCGGAGAGCATGTCCTTCTGCGCGTCCCAGATGTCCCCTTGGGAACCGAGAACGGTCATACCTGCTTCAGGATCGGTCGAGATGGCGAATATCCACTCGAAGAGTTCATAAAGCGCTGCAACGGTGAAGATGGCGAAAACGGGGAAGAGGTAAAGCACCCATTTCGTGTTCACCAGCTTTCTTTTGAGCAGGACTTCTGCTATCGGATATGCGTAGAAGCCGACGGTGAAATGAGCCATCCTGTCAAAGTGGTTCCTCTCGAACCCGAACAGGTCGGATACAAAACTGAATGGGACTCTTTCAAAGGTGTAATGTCCTCCGATCGTATGGAAGAAAATAAGGAAGAACATCATTATATAGGCAGTCGGTGTGAACCTGAAATATTTCGATATAATTACTGCTGCCGCAACGATCAACATGATGGGTATGTTCTCCGCCCACCATACTCCCCTGTGGTAAGGCGCGATCCCGAAGATTATGAACTCAACTATATACAGACCAAGAAGAATGTGAGGTGTTTTGTCTTTCATTTCTTTCCCTCTTTATTTTTTCAGATACAGAGTTTTTATTTCGAATGGCGTGAATTTTAATTCGATCGAAGATACTCCTTTTCTCAGATGTTTAAGTTCCGTCTCGATAAGGTTGGATTCTGAGACGCTGTATTTTCCGTCGAAATGCAGGACGGTCTTATCGTTCGATCCCATCGTCTCATAAAGCCTGACTATAATTCCCTGACCGTCCTCGGACGGTTTTACGGTCTCTATTTTGACGGTTTTGGTTTCGAGCCTGTAGAATGATTTTTCAGTCACTTTCGGGAGTTTCTTGATCGGAATTATCGAGGCTGGATCATTAAGTTCGTGGGCGATCTTAAGAGTGTCCGAATTCTCCAGATCTCCAAAGTGCGGATAATACGAGAAAGTGAATTGATGATTGCCCATGTCAGCAGATTCGTCGGGGCTTTTCGTGCTTCTCAAAAGAGACAGCTCGATGTGTCCGTCATTTATGATATGCCCGTATTTACAGTCGTTCAGGATCGAAAAGCCGTAATCAGGCTGGGAAATGTCTGCATATCTGTGTGCGGGAACCTCGAATTTAGCCGCGTCCCAGCTTGTGTTGAAATGAGCCGGCCTTTTAATGCTGCCGTACTGTATCTCGTATGTGGCGGTATTTGATAGAATATTAGTTTCGGTGCAGACTTTCAAGAATTTCTTTTCTTCGTTCCAGTCGGCAAAATTCTCGATCCTGATCTCTCTCGAATCGGATGAAAGCGTGATTCTCTGTACGATCGTTGAATTACCAATGCTCATAACCTGCTCTATACCTACAAGATGTCCGTTGTCCGCAAGTATTTCTATGCTGATCCTCTTGGCCTGTTCGGGTGTCGTTTCTTTATAGTAATGGTTGATATCCCATGCCTCCCAGTTAACCGGCTGATCGTCCCACATAAGGAGCCTGTTCGCGCATTTTACAGACTCAAAGTTCTTTTCCTTATCGAAAATGGAGTGTATCATTCCGTCGTCACAAAGAAGAACTTTTATGAATTTATTCTCAAGTATAATATCGTTCTCTGTTATCTTAAGTTCGGCTTTGCCTTCATGTTTCTGTTCGGAAACTGTTTTACATTTGCTGACAGAAAATACCGTATAACCCATCTGGGGTACTTTTACGTAGAATTCGATCCGGCCGTGATTGATCAGCCATGGTATATTTTTCCCGTTCGCGCCTGTGACTTTGTAGTTCGTTTTTTCAGGCACCGGAAAGCTGACAAGTAGATTTTTATCCCAGCTCAGAGAATTATAGGCCAGATAAGATCCTTCAAGCTTATCGTCATACCTGACATCGAAAAGCTGGTTGAAGAATTTCTCGAACAGATCGTGGATCTTGTTAAAATTGTATTCCGAAAGATCGTGAGCGTCTTTATAGACCCAGTTGATAGACGATCCGGGCAGAATATCGTGGAACTGGTTAAGAAGAGTGTCTTTCCATATTCTCTCAACTTCCGCATGCGGGTATTTCTTGATCCACGTACCAAGGAATTCTAGGTCTCTCAAAGCTATTTCAAGATCCCTGTTGTATTTTTTCATCAGCGACTGAGTTGTGTAAGTTCCCCTGTGAAGCTCGAGGTAGAGTTCGCCTGTCCATTTCGGCAAATCGGCTTTCGGAATTTCTGCGATTCTATCGAAAAAGTCCTGAGCTTTGCTGAACCTGAACTTGGGCGCTCCTTCAAGGTCCTGCTGCCTGAGCCCGAGCTCGATGTGGGCGACCGAAGGTCCTCCTCCTCCGTCCCCGATTCCGTAGAGGTTTAAAAACTCGTCCGAAACGTCAGACTGCGCGTATCTTTCCTCGCTGTCGATCAGCTTTGACGGCAGGTTGGAAAGGTTGTAGTCGTTGGTCGGAAGGAAGTGCGTGAGGATGTCTGTTCCGTCGATGCCTTTCCAGTAGAATGTGTGGTGCGGAAATTTGTTAGTTTCGTTCCATGAAATTTTCTGGGTCATGAACACGTCGACGCCTGATTTCTTTAGTATCTGCGGGAGAGCGGCGGAGTATCCGAAAACATCCGGCAGCCAGAGATTTTTCACTTCTATGCCGAACTCGTCCGCAAAGAACTTTTTGCCGTACAGGCACTGTCTGACCAGCGACTCGCCGGAAGTGATGTTCATGTCCGGCTCGACCCACATCGCGCCCTGAACTTCCCAGCGGCCTTTCTTAACGGCTTTCTTAATTTTATCGTAAAGTTTCGGGTAATCTTCTTTGACCCACTCGTACATCTGCGGCTGGGAAGATCCGAATATGTATTCGGGATACTCGTCCATCAGTTTCAGGGCGGTGGAAAATGTCCTGCCGGCCTTCCGTCTCGTCTCGCGGACGGGCCAGAGCCAGGCTAGGTCGATGTGGGCGTGCCCCACGGAGTAGACGGTCATGGCGCTTTCGTTCGCTTTTTTCGAAAGAAGTTCTTTCGTGATCTTCAGCGCCCTGTCCGTTCCTTCGCCGGCGCCGTAGGCGTTAACGCAGTCGTTAAGGCCTTTAAGAAGCTTCTTCTTTCTCGGGCTGGATTCGGGCAGACGTTTCATGAGATCGAAAAGGACTGTCATGTCGAACTCGAGCTTTTCGATCCTGGGGTCAAACGTGACCAGTTCGGCTTTGACTAGCCGGAACTCGTCTTTGCTTTTCCCGAACAGCCCGTTGGCGCCGGCCTCGACGAGGATCGAGAATCTCTCGCCTGCCTTCGCCTTCTTCGACAGCCTGTAATAGTACTTGCCGGAATTTATGTACCAGTCGGTCTTGTTAGTCAGTCCCTGGTCAGGCACTCCGTTCACAAATACGCAGCCTTCTCCGTCAAGGTCGATCAGCGCTCCAGCCTCAAGTCCGTCGAATTCTGCCGGGATCTCGCCCTTGAACCTGAACCATGCGCATCCCCAGAGCTTTCCCCATTTTGCTCCTGCCTTGATCGGTTTGAATTTCGCTTTCACGGCATCCTTATAAGGGATAGGCTCGATCTTATCGTAAATATATTCAGCGTCCATCTGGACAGGCGATGCATATTTCAGCTTCGATATCCGGTCGATGAACTGTTTTATCCTTTCGGTGTAGATCTTTTCGTACATAATGCTCTCCTTGTTTTGCCTCTCAATTGTATTATATGAATATAAAAGAGCGATTTCAAGGAATTATTTTAAAGATGCCGAACGCTCAGGTGTTTATTGGACATAAACTGAACTTGAATTGATGCAGAAATTTTAGTATAATTATAAAAAGGAGGAACAAAATGGCTGCTGTACCTGATTTTAAGAAAGACCACACCGAACGGCTGGAGAGACTCACAGTCACCCGGATCGGTGAAATATTCGAAAAAGCTTCGGAATACGATCTCTTCGGGACTCTGAAGAAGGGAGGAGCTGTAATTTTTCCGCACTCAACTGTCGAAGTAAGCGGAATATTTACTGCCGCCGCAGTGAACGCCTGTCTGGATTCGGGCGCGGACAGAATTCTTGTCATAGGGTGCCTTCATGCACTGACGCACGAGATGGACAGCGCCCGCAGAAGAATCGCGGAGGGAGGAAGCCCGGAAGACGAGGAGAGCTGGGGCATCCAGGGTCCGGGCCTGAAGGGAAGAAGCGACTGGGAGTACGAGTTCTCGCTTCTTAACTTTCAGTTCCTATGGAACTATGCCCTCCGAAAAAAGGGGGGCAGGCCGCCGGAGCTTTTAATGCGCTATCCGTTCCTTGCCGGCGGAAAGCCCTGCGCGATGCCTGGTATCGGTGAGCTTGAAGAGCTCATAATGAATGACACTGTCATCGTTGCCACCATGGACCCGTTCCACCACGGCATCGGGTACGGGGATGCTCCGGACGCCTCCTTCGCGCCTGAGTCCGGCGGGCTCGACCTTGCGCGGAAAACTATCCGCGAAGGTCTCGACATTCTCGAGTCCGGTGATCATTGGGAGTATAATACGCACTGCCTGACCGCCAAAAGCGACGGCAGAGATGTCGGTCAGGTGCTCCGTCACCTTGTCGGTCCGTGCAAAACAGAAATTCTCGGTCTCGTCGCGGATGATATGCACAAAATGTACGGCGGGATAAGTCCGACCTGGGTAGTGGGAGCTCTGATAAGGATTGATAAAATCTAAATTTCATTACATTAAAACTTCAATTGCCAATTTTGATATTTTGATTATATTTACCGCGTATTTTAAACGGAGAGGAATTGAAGTCACTGTTTTTCCCGAAAGGACTGAACGAAAGAGAGAATAAGGCTTACAGGCTTCATTTAACGGCTGAGTTGCTCGAGGCATTTTCTATTGGAGCTATAGGTCTGACAGAATTCGTTTTCCTGAAAAGCCTTAACGGTTCGTCATATCTGGTCGGAGTGATACTTCAGGTCAGCCTTATTGTAATGCTTTTCAGCGTTATCTTCAATCAGCTCATTCGCAGAACAGGTGATAAAAAAAGACTGTATAAGATCTCGATCTGGGTTACTAAACTTCCGCTTTTTCTCCTGATATTTTTCACTCCTGATACTAGAGGAGGACTTTTCTTCCACTATTTCTTTATAGGTATATATCTTGCATATTCTTTCACAAAACCTTTCATGATGCCTTTGATGAACATGATGCTCAAGCAGAATTATTTAGGAAAAAACTTCGGCGACCTGTACAGCAAGGTGGCGACACTGAACAAACTCACAGTTGTTGCTGCGACTTTCATTATCGGAAGCCTTCTTGACTTTGATAATTTCTCATTCCGTTACATTTATCCATTCACAGCCGTACTGAGCATGATCGGCGGCTATATATTTCTGAGAATACCTTATGACGATAAAGAGCCTGAAATTAAACAGAGTCTGGTAAAAAGCATTGGCGGATCGTTCTCAAATATGGCTGAAGTTGTCAGGAAGAACAAACCTTACAGGGATTTCGAGGCCGGATTCATGTTCTACGGATTCTCTTTCATGATAGCTTTTCCGGTTATGACCATTTTCTTCAACGATGCGTTGGGACTTAGTTATTCTTCAGTGGCGTTCTATAAGAACCAGGCGACTTTAATGTCTCTTATAATTCTTCCTTTCATGGGAAAGTATATCGAGAAAACGGACCCGAGAAAATTCGGAATGATGACATTTGCCTCGCTCGGAATGTTCCTGGTGTTTCTGGGCATTACGGAGTATTGGGGTGTGCATTTTGAGTTCATGGGACTTCAGCTATATTATTCTCTCCTGATCGCGCATATGTTCCTTGCAGTATTCTTTGCGATGATGCTTCTTTTATGGAATATAGGATCGGCATATTTCTGTCACGGTGACGACGTGAGTACTTATCAGTCGATACATATTACTCTTACAGGCGTGAGAGGCGCTATCGCTCCGCTGATCGGTGTCGGCATCTATACATACATTGGTTATTTCAGCACTTTCATGCTTTCTTCGCTTTTTGTTGTGCTGGCAGTAGGAGTAATGTATTATTCCATGAAAAAATATCCGGATCATAACGGAACAAATAATTCTTCAAAGGTTAAATGAAAATTACAGCGTTATTAATATTCGCAGCTTTTTTATCTATGAAGGCGGCAACCATTTCCGGATTTGTCAGAGACGCGAATACGAGCGAAGCTGTTTTTGATGTTAACGTTTATATTGAGGGTACAAGTTACGGTACTGCGACCAACATGAACGGCTATTTTGTCATTTCGGGGCTCAAAAGCGGCGGTATATCTGTTGTCGCAAGTTCCATTGGATACGTCACTTACAGGGAGAGCTTCGTACTTCTTTCAGAAAGCTCAAAAAAGGTTGATATCAGGCTTGAACCGGAAACGCTAGAGCTTGAAGAATTGAATATAAGCATCGCTGCCGACGAATTCCCTGATGAAGTGATGAACATAAGGACCGGACAGCTCAAGCTCAAGCCTCGCGACATTAAAACCTCTGCGACCTTCATTCAGCCTGACCTTTTCAGGTCGATCCAGGCGCTGCCGGGCGTCGTCTCCGTCTCCGACTACTCGACAGGGCTGTACGTGCGCGGCGGGAACAGCGATCACAATCTGATCCTGTACGACGAGATACCGGTATATAATCCTTCTCACCTGTTTGGCGTGTTCTCGTCGTTCATCACCGACGCGCTCAGGGACTCCAAGCTGATTAAGTCAGCTTATCCCGCCGAATACGGCGGCAGGCTCGGTTCGGTGCTGGACATCCGCAGCCGCGACGGCAACAGGGAGAAGTTCGAGGGAAATATTTCCGCGTCGCTTTTTGCCGGTGAAGGAGTTGTGACTGGACCCGTTTATGACGGAGGCTTCCTTATAGCCGCCAGAAGAAGCTATATCGATCCGATCCTGAAAATGCTGGGTGATGAATATCCTTCGTATTATTTCTGGGACGGCCAGGGGCAGGTGTATCAGGACTTCGGAAACGACGACAGGCTCATATTCAGTACATACGTCGGGTCGGATGTTCTGTCATTCAATCAGTTCGACATGGACATGAGCTGGGGGAACAACACTTACGCGCTCAGATACAGGCATATCTTTTCGCCTAAACTGTATTCCAATTTCAAGCTTTCCTATTCCAGTTTTTTTATAAATATGGATGCTTTCGATTCATTTCAGTATGAGAACGAGATAGGAGATATCAGTCTCAAAAACTCAAACGAGTATTTTTACTCGAACGATCTTGTGATAAAATCAGGATTAGAAGTCCAGAGATTTTTCATCAGGTACAATCAGTCTTTCGGCGACATTGAGATGATGGACATTGACGGCAGTTATTACATATATTCGGTCTTCGGCGACATGACAAAGACCTGGAACTCGAAATTCACATTAAAACCGGGACTGAGGTTCGAATATAATCCCATGCTGAACGATGATTTCAAAATTATTGCGTCTCCAAGGCTTAGCCTTAAATATATGTTCTCGGACTTCAGCTCGATTACGCTGAGCGGAGGAAGATATTTTCAGAGCCTGTTCACGGTACAGCAGGAAAATCAGTCGCTTCAGATAGTTGACAACTGGTTCCCGATAGACGATTCGGTCGACCCCGGTATCTGCGACAATTTCGCTCTCGGTTACGAGACTACAAGAAGGATCGGAGGCGGTGACTACAAATTCACAGTTGAAGGATATTACAAATATATGCAGAACCTTCAGAACTGGAAGGAATCGACCTCGACTACAGATGATGTTATCGAGGACATGGAGGTAGGGAAGTATTTTATTAACAGCTTTGCGCACGCTTACGGTATCGAATTAATGGCGGAAAGGCAGTTCGGCAGCCTGAACGGAAATGTTTCATATACTTACGGTAAAGTCCTGAAGACAATAGACGATCCGCTAGAGGAGGAAGACACTTTCGACGCTCACTGGGATGTCCCTCAAAGCTTCAAGACATCGGTAAACTACAATCTTAATAAGAAATGGAGTTTCGGCAGTGTTCTCACATATTCGTCGGGCCGTCCATATACGGAGAATATCGGGTATTATGTTGAAGTGCAGGAAGACGGAAATGAGCATGTGGTCGCTATCAATGGTAAAAGGAACAGAATGAGGTATCCCGATTATTTCAGATGGGATATAAGCGCAAATTATACGTGGTTTTACAAAAGCGGATCGAAACTGCTGCTGAATCTGAGCGTGCTGAATCTGACCAACAGGGAGAACGTGCAGTCATATGTCTACGATGAGAATGAAGAAAGCAATATGATAGAAAAAAGCGTTTTTCCGATGCTTCCGATTCTGCCGTCAATTAGATTGAGTTACAGTTTTTAAGGAGATGAGTATGAAATTCTATATACGGATACTGATCGTTGTTTCGATGCTTGTGCTCATAGTATCCTGCGAGACGGGCAGTTCGACCAAGTACGACGAAACTCTTACGGTGTTCTGCTACGCAAAGGCGGATTCTACGATCGACAGCCTGTATATTTCACGAACCGGGAGAGTGAACGAGCCGATCAGCTTTGACAACCTTGGAGTCTCGGGAGCGGAAATAAAGCTGTATGAGAGATCGCCTGTAGAAAGCGATTACACTTTGATAGGGACATTGTCCGAATATACCGAGCGGGCGGGAATATATTATCTGCCTTCATCGGATTTTCCCGGCGGGTTCAAGACCGGTTACAGCTACAGAATAGAAGTCCTGCATGATGATAGCGACGATATTTACGCCGAGACCGTATGCCCGCCCGAATTGACAGGTATCACTGTAAAAAATGTAAAAAGCGATACAGAAATGACATCCTTATACGAGGATTCTCTAGCCACAGACACGGTATACTACGAAAGAGGGGAGAGCTTTGATGACCTCAAGCTGATCTCCTGCGAATTCGATTCGCTTTTGATACTGGCGGAAGAGCGTATGGCATCGTTCAGGATCGTTCCTGATGAGATATGCAGGATAGATACATCTTTCTGGCTTGAAGACACTACGAAAAACGTATGGGAGGATTATCCGATCGAGACTCAGATATTCAAAGATCAGAAAAAGTACGGGCAGGATGTTGTTGAGTTCTATCTGCGCAGTTTCCCTGTTTACTGGTATAATTTTTATCATGAGGGAATGCATACGATTATATTTTCCTCGACCGATAAGGTTTACAGGGCTTTCATGGAATCCCGGTACGGCGGTGGTGAGAGATATACAAATGTCGTTAACGGACTGGGTCTGTTCACTATAGGAAACGCCTCAGGAGCTCGAAGCCGTTACAGGGTCTACGTAAAATCGCTGGAGAATAAATATCCGTAACTGTCTTACAAGTTGACATTATAAGCAAAATCAGTTATATTTACCCCTCTTTGAACACGACCGGAGACGTGGCCGAGCGGTTTAAGGCGCACGCCTGGAAAGCGTGTTTCCGCAAGGAAACGTGGGTTCGAATCCCACCGTCTCCGCAAAGAGAACCGGCTTGTACCCATAGCTCAACTGGATAGAGTACCTGGCTACGAACCAGGCGGTTGGGGGTTCGAACCCCTCTGGGTATATTTAATGAAAAAAGGCAGATGTTTCTGCCTTTCTTTATTGAATGTTTATTTGTTTATGCGTATTCTCTTGAGGATATATATAAAAGCTTCTAAAAATATCTGTTATCCTTCTTCAACAATTCCTCCGTCATCCGAATCATTGTAAGCTGCGTATATCCTGAATGAAACAATAAGGCATAAGGCTGCAGATACTGCTCCGAGACCGAATACTGCGTAATAACCGTAGTCATCCCCGAAATTGAAATACAGCAGTCCTGTTGTAAAAGGGAAAACTATCTTGGCAGCAAATATGAGCCTGTCATAGATGACGGCATTAGACCGCTGTTCATTTGGGGTCGCGAAGTATGAGATGAAGCTTTTTATCGCATTATCAAAAAGAGTAGTAGTGCCGTAAAGCGAAAGTATTCCGAGAAGAACGTATTTCATGAAAGAATCTTCGGCAACTAATGGAGTAGCTGTAAAAATCAGAACAAGGAAGAAAATAAAACTTACGAGATACCTGATCTTCATTGTGACATCTTCACCCTTATTTTTCATGATCTCGGTTGCTTTTCTGCGCAAGAAAAAAACAAGAGAGGAGTGAAGAAGAAAGATCAGACCTATGAATCCCAGACCCATGTGAAATTTTTCTACAAGAAAGAAAGCTCCGAAATATATCATTATGATGTTGATAATAGAAGTAAAAAATGTCAGAATGTAGAAATTGAAGAATTTTCCCCTGATAATAAACTCGATATTCTCTTTTAGAGCTTTTGCCGCCGCAGCTTTCTTTGAACTGAGAATGCCTATGATTATAAGCGGGAGTCCTATCAGCGGATACAGAATGTAATATTTTATATCGGCCGAACCGCTTTCAAGAACGATGTTCATAGGGATAAAACCGAGTACCGTGACCGTAAGGAATCCGGAAGCGGTTCCAAGCAGGCCGTAAGCCGTGATCTTGCTTAGAATTATCGGTGTGTCAGCACTGTCCGTACTGTGTTTAACGAGTGATTCTTTGGACGCTTCGAAGTATTCGTAGCTTAGTGAAATAATGAAGGCGAAAATAGCCATATTGACGGTGAAACTGCTGATGCGATCGCCTATAAGAGTATAAACGGAGGATAGTAAAGGTATCTCAAACTGCGCGAAAGTACACAGGGTAATAGCCGTACCGGCTAAAGCTACAAGGATCCCGAGAAGCCTTGATTCTGAAATATATGCGAGCATAATTGATATTATGAACCCGAACAGAACTGCGGTTTCATTAACTGAAAGTATCAGCCCGAAATCAAAAGCGGTCAGATTGAACTCCTGCTTTGTAAAGTTCATGAAGTTCATAAGAGAGGCTATCCATCCTGAAGTTCCGAAACAGGCCAGGAAAGACAGATTGGCGGCTATTTTTATCTTGGGATCAGTTCTGTCGTCGAATTTGAAATAGCTGAACATGCTCATAATTATCTACCTTGTTGTTTTTCTTTATTATTCATTTTCCCTGGGTTTGAATATGATCACTTTCCTTCCCTGATCGTCAGTACCGAACTCCAGCGTGGCCTGATCAGAGTAGAGATCCAGTACCGCCCTTAATTCGCAGAATTCTTTTTCAGCCGCTATTACAATATCTTTCATCTGTACGGAGCCTTCTGTACCGGCAATATCCCTGATCTTTGAAATTTTCTCAGAAACTGAATTCAGGCCGCTGTCGAGATCTTTGTGTATAGAATTTATCATGGTCAGAATGGTCTCTACGATAGCTGTTCTTTTGATCTCCTTCTGGCTCTGAAGAAGTTCCAGATTCCTTTTCTCGAATTCTTTCTGAGTCTTCAGCAGTTGAGTAGTCTTGACTGAGTTCTCAAGTTGAAGTTCGTAAAGTTTCTTGTACTTGCTGGACTCGTTGGCGGCTCTTATTGAAGTCTCGCCCAGCCTTTCGGCTATTGTTTTACCGAGGTTCTTTTGAATTCCGGGTATTATTTCATAGATCCTGTAGAAATCGGCTGTGTTTATGAAAATTATTCTGCAAACAGAACTGAAAGCGTAAACATTTGCCGCCCTCTTTTTGTTGCTCACGAGAGCCAGTTCACCTACAAATTCATTTTTACTGCAGTAATTGAGGATGATCTCCTTGTTCAGTTCATCGTCCGTCGTATCTTTCATTGTAGATTTTTTGACAACGACAGAACCTTTCAGGATCAGATAAACGCCGTCAGGGTCAGCATCCTGCTCTATTATAAGGTCTTCCTTCTGATACTCCTTAAGCTGAAAAAAATCGTCTTCCAGATTCTGAAGCTCTTCATCGGGAATACCTTCGAAAAGAAGGTTTCTCTTTAAATATTCCAGTATTTTCGGTGATAGCATAGCTAACTTACCGCCATTCTTCTTATGTCCGGTATAAATTAACCAAATACTTCATAAAAATCAACAATTTTAATTTCATTACTTTCGAAACTGCATAAAAAGTCTTAAATTATATTCAGAATAAAATCTCCGGAGAAAGT
>Ga0116162_10001136_pt1 | contig 17790 bp, 15 predicted proteins | sample AD_UKC105_MetaG_FD_89875 | JGI IMG/M metagenome (GOLD analysis project Ga0116162, IMG submission 89875) | Active sludge microbial communities of municipal wastewater-treating anaerobic digesters from Hong Kong - AD_UKC105_MetaG | ecosystem: Engineered > Bioreactor > Anaerobic > Digestate... | reverse complement strand
CTTCTGCGGGTAATCCGACATCGGGATATTTTTCCGATTTGACGAGAAAAATAAAAGCGTTGGGAAACCATGTCGTATTGACATCATACATTGCATGGAAATCGATCAGGTTGTATCGTGACTCTGACAAAAGATCGAGATATGTCTCCCAGAACTCATCTTTAAAATACCATGAGCCGGGATCGGTGAGAGCATCGACGTGAAGGAACGGATTAACGGCGCGTATTTCAAGGAAGGGTTCTCCGGTCGTGTTTTCAAGGCCGGCGGGAATATCTTTGCCGTCCGCAATATCGCGCACCTGTTCCGCAAGCTCATAAGCCGAATACATCGCGCCGACGGCATCGGAACCTGTCGCGATTATAATGTTTTTATCTTTCAGGACTGCTAACGAATAAGATTCCGCTTTTTCAGACACGGAAGGAAGCGCGTTTTCGATGTCCCCCGTCCAGTCGCTTTCGGGTGTGCCTAGAAATACGGTGAATTCATCGCCGGTTATGCTCCGGGAACCTATTTGAACGGAAAGTTTCTTCGATTCGAGAGCCTCGCCCAGTTTTTCAGCGCCGTGTGAAATGCATGGCTCCGCCGAACTGTCTATTCTGATAACTACATCGGCGGCAAAAGCGCCCGCGCAGAAGATACAAAGCGAATAAAGCATAAAGATAGTGGCCGGTAAAACATTTCTGATTCTCAATACAGTCATTAAATTACTCCTTCTTATTAACTACAATAATATATTATTGATTGTGGGTATCCATTATCAAGTTATTATTAATGAAATAGTAGAATTTATATCTATAATATATATGCTTATAAGAGACTAATGGAATTATGTTTCATCTGTTAGCTCAAGCATACGGGCGGAGTCGGCTTTATTTAAATAAGAGAAATATATAAGGTCATCAAAAGTTCTTAATCCCGAAGATCTCAATATGCTCATGCATCTCAACAGTAGTTCTGAAGTGGCCCATGCGTCGCCGTATCCTCTGTGCCGGTCCGCCGGGTCCATATCGAGATGGAGAAAGGGGATCATGTGGTCGAGGCTGTGCGATCGCTCTTTATGGTAAACTCTTCTGGATAACCTTACTGTGCATAGAGAATCGTTTTGAATCTGAGCCATACCCGACCTGGAGAGTTCATGATTTATGAAATTGAGATCGAAAGAAACGGGATGAGCGGTAAAAATGCCATCACCGAGGAAATCGATGAAATCAGGCAAAATATTTTCAATGTAAGGCGATTTTGAAACATCACTGTTGGTAATGCCTGTAAGCTCCGTGATCCATGAAGGAATTCGCATCCGTGGATTCACCAGAGACGAGGTGGAATCACTGATCGCCCCGTTCTGAACCTTGAAAGCCGAGAGCTCAATGATTCTGCTGTATTCAGGTTTTCCGCCCGTGGTTTCAATATCGACGACAATAAACGGACATGGAAATCCACCGCATCGACGCCGGATAGCTTCCATTTGCCATTTTCAAAAATGAATTCTTCTCTTTTCGAGAGCAGGGAACCGACAATCCGATTTGATATATCCTGATCCGGATTGTTAATATTTAAAATCTTTTTTGCTATTTGTTTAGGTGTTTGCCCGTTTCTGAACAATCTGAGTAAATGACGGGTTGATTTGATTAATGCTTCCATTGAACAGGACCTGTTTAAAAATAAAAAGCCCGGCATTGCCGGGCTTGTCATCTCGTTATGTGATCAAAATATTCTGAATTTTGTTTTAAAAGCGAATGATTCGAGCCCGCTGGGTTTGTCGTCAAAGGCATTATAGTAGTCGATAATAAATTCGCCTTTTTTCGAGAATTTAATATACATGCTCGCCCTTGCAAGTTTGTCCTGCTCGATAAGTCCGTATTGATCAGGCAGGTAATTCTCTTCTGCGTAAAAAAGCTCTCCTCTTATTCTCGATGTGAGGTTCGCCGTTCCTGAACATGTGATTCTGGACTGAATATCCTCGTAGTCTTCATAAGTCACTGTGCCTGATATGAATTCACCTTTGAAAAGGTCGAGACTGGTATAGAGGCCCCATGTGCCTGTGTTGTACGACATTCTGTCGAATGCGGGTCTCAGTTCGTAGTGTTCGTCAACTATTCCCGGAACAAAATCCTCATCGAAACCGCGATATTCAACTTTTGCATCGACATATTTGTGGGGTGAAAGTATGGCGCCGAATGCATATCCCGCTCCATAATCAATAATTTTTGCGCCCTCGGCATATAGTGTAATCTTATCAGGTATGAGTAAAAATTCGGCATCGATGCCGACTTCTTCGAAATCCGGGTTTGAATCCGCGACAGCAGTGGCTCCTACATTAAACAGACCGAAATTCCTGATAGCCCGCAGTCCGATGAGATTTGTTTTCGTTCCAAATGCTTTTATGTACGATGAAGGCCCGACCAGATCGATCTCGAAACCTTTTTGCCGGTTAAGGGGTACCTGGCCTCTTATGTTCGATCTGTAATTTGAAACAATAAACCCGCTTCCGAACGTGAGGTTCTCGAGCTCTCCGTAATGGAATCTGAATTTGTCTTCGTCATCGTAGGTAAGGGATTCGATGACAAGAGAGTCGTTCCCGCCGTCTCTCATTTTTCCATCGCGATAAGCGTAGAAATTAATTCCAAGGGTTGCCGAAATTCTGCCTGCGGAATATGTCGGCTGGACGGAAAGAAGATACAGGTCTTCACGCCCGTCGCTCTGTTCAATTTTTCCCGTTTCGAATGACAGGGAAAACGGTTCCAGAAGATCGGCGCCATGTGCGAAAGAAGGCGCGATCAAAAGCATAATCATTACGGACAAAGTTGAAAAAAATAATCTCATTTTGATGTTGTTCCTAATTCCTAAAATTTATTAGAACAGATATGATCCTTCGAAAACAAGTATATTCGCCGATGTGATATCGGAAACAGCAAGACTTAAATACCCGTATTTCGGCATGACGTATCTAAGCCCAAGACTTACTGTTCTGTAAGTGCCGAGGTAATAAGCTTTGCTATCTGCTTCGAGCATGATAGACATCTGATCCAGTTCGGCATCAAGACCTCGGTTAAGCGGATATTCAAGTCCTCCCATAATGCCGATACCGTCATGATCATCGTTTGCGAGATCGCCGGTTTGCGCATACAGACCGGCGTGCCCTATTATTGCGTTATATTCACTCGTCGCCACTGCGAAAAACCTCGTCGCGTTTCCCGTCACTCCAACGGTTGTGTTATAAACGGTTTCTGTAGCGTCTTTGTTTGTATAATTCAGGCCGACGGCGTATTTGATTTTCGATAGTTTACTCTTCAAAAACGAGGGAACGGAACTATTCGGCATTTGATATTTCAATGACAAAATATTAGTGGTTCCTGAGATGTCTTCGAGGCCGGCGATGCCGGAGGGAGCGGAAATCTCGGATGAAAGATATGTGTATGCCATTTCGATATTCCCGTTGAACCCATAAGTAAAACCGATACCCGCATCTTTTTTGAAGCTGTAATCTTCATCTGAAGAATTAGCGTAATACAGTTGCGCGCTTCCGTGTTTGTCATCGGTTACATTGGCAGAGGGCATGTAAATTAAACCTGTGAGCCCGAACGATGAAGAGTAGCGTGTTCCAATAGAACTACCGGAATCAACCTGTTGAAGTTTTTTAACAGGTGCCGGTTCTTCGACTTTCGCGGGAGTTCTTTCTTTCCTTTTTCTCGGTTCATTATCGCCGGGCGGTGGATTATCCGCTTTTTGATCAGTTACGTCGGCATCTTTTGTTTCAGAGCTTTTCTTTGCGGATTCTCTTCTTTTTGATCCGGATGTTTTTTCAGGAGTATCTTCAGCGGATTCCGAAACGTCCGGTTCCTGTTCTTTTTTCTTCGTATCTTTGAGAGAGATTGTCCGTTCCACGAATGCCGGCGCTTTTTTGACTCTGACAACATTGTCCATCTCCTGCACATCGCCTTCGAGCAACTGGCAGTATGAAAAGAGTTCTTTGACGGAGGTGATTTTGAGCAGACCGGTTTTCTGGCCGCTTCTTATAACTTCGAATTCGTCGCCGATATTAATGCCTTTTTTTGAGCCGCCGTAAATCATAATTGTGCCGTCATCAAGAGCTATGTTGACTCTTGCAGTCAGGCCGTCCGCAAGGGCGGAAAATGAGAATAGAAGCAACGCAAAAGAAAGAGTCACTAAAAATAAATTGCGGTTTTTCATAAATATCACCATTCCATGGAGAAAACAAAACTCCATTTATTGACTGATATTATAACATTTCTATCTATATTATTTACAAGTTCAAGTCAATTTCTATACTAACAGGAATAATCACAATCCATTTATCAACTCTTTGATGATTAATGTGAGAGCTGGTTCAGCTTTGTTTGCGGCGCTAATAATCTCGTTTATGCTTGCCGGTTTCAGGCAATCCGGGATGCACATGTCGGTAATAACCGAAATTCCGAAAACTCTCAAGGAAGAATGTTTTGCAACGATTACTTCAGGGATTGTGCTCATTCCGACGGCATCAGCGCCGATCATGCCGAACATCCTGTATTCGGCGGCTGTTTCGAGGTTCGGCCCCGTAACCGCGAGGTATACTCCGCGATGCGCTTTGATTCCGTTGCGAACGGCGATTTCGTCGGCTTTGCAGATAAGTTCTCTGCTGTAAGGCTCGGACATGTCTGGAAATCTTATTCCCAGTCTGTCATCGTTCGGCCCAATCAGAGGATTGATTCCCATCATATTTATATGGTCGTCGATTATCATCAGCTCACCGGGTTTGAAGAACCGGTTCAGGCCTCCCGCCGCATTGGAGACGATTAGATCGTTGATTCCGAGTGCTTTTAAAACTCTTACGGGGAATGTCACCTGTTCGGGCGTGTAGCCTTCGTAGACATGGAATCTGCCCTGCATCGCTATCACATTTTTGCCGCCGAATTTTCCGAACAGCAGTTTGCCTTCATGCGAAAAAATCGTCGGTTTTGCGAAGCCGGGTATCTCTTCGTAGGGAATGACGGTGTCGATTTCAAGCTCTCCGGCAATTTTGCCGAGACCGGTGCCGAGAATAATTCCGATTTCAGCTTTAAAGTCAGTTTTTTCCCTGATTGCTTCAACAGCTTTGTTGATACGTTCATAAAGTGAGCTCATGTTGTCCTCCAGATGTCGGGTTGCTCATTGAACTTTCTTTCGATTGACAGCGATGCAACTGTGCCGTCTCCGACCGCCGTGCTTATCTGCCTGTATCTCGGGCGTCGCACGTCACCTATAGCGTAAACGTATTCGAGCGAGGTTTGCATTTCGTCATCGGTGATAATGAAACCGTGATCGTCGGTTTGAAGCTTGCCCCTGATGAATTCCGAAAGAGGATTGATTCCGACATAGAAGAATGCTCCCGTGCAGGGGATGACTTTTTCTTCGCCGGTTATTACGTCTTTGACTTTAATTCCAGTAACTCCGCTGTCGCCGCCTTTGACTTCAAGAACTGTCGTATTCCATGCGACCTCGATGTTGGGTTTTGAAAGGGCGACGTCGGATGAGGCTTTTTTCGCCCTGAACTTATCTCTTCTGTGGATAATGGTCACTTTTTTGCATAATTTACTCAGGTAAGTCGCTTCTTCGACGGCTGAATCCCCTCCGCCGATAACGCAGACTTCCTGATCCTGAAAGAAATTGCCGTCGCAGACTGCACAGTACGAAACGCCCCTGCCACGGAATTCCTTTTCGCCGGGTACACCGAGTTCTCTTGGATTTGCACCGGTTGCGATTACGGCGGCCCCGGCACTTATGGTACCGTCATCATGACTGATTGTTACCGGGTATTCCTGTGATTTGTCGCAGTCTATTCCCGTGACGTTGCCGTAAGTGACTTCCGCGCCGAATTTCTGAGCCTGCCTGTTCATCAGTTCACCGAGATCGGCGCCCGCCATGCCGTCCGGGAATCCGGGGTAGTTGTCCACCCATTCCGTCATTGCCATCTGGCCGCCGGGCATTCCTCTGTCGAGAACAAGAACGCTCAATCCGGCACGTGAGCAATACAGTCCGCAGGTCAGCCCCCCCGGTCCGGCGCCGATTATAACAACGTCGTATTTTTCTTTTTCCATAATGAGCCTCCGAAGGCTTCGAGTATTTTATAGATTACAAACGTCCTGGCAATTTACATATTATATGCAGTATGCGAGTAATCGCAAAATTGATCTCCTAAATCAGTTTTATATCCAACTGGTTGTTTTTAGAGGTGTTCTGAAATGATAATTATCATATAATTGGTATCGGATGTGAAAGGATAACCCGGCGGCAGTCTTATGTGTGGGATATGCGGAATATACAGTCCCGAGGGGATTGATACAGCGGACAGGGAAGCGATTCCCGTGATGACTCAGTCGTTGTTTCACCGGGGGCCGGACGGCAGCGGTATACACCTGTCGGACAATATCGCTCTCGGACACAGGAGATTGAGTATTGTCGATATTGACGGCGGGACTCAGCCGATGCCGGATGAAGGTGGAAGGGCCTGGACTGTTTTCAATGGTGAAATTTACAATTTCAATCAGATAAAATCCGGGTTGATGTCAAAAGGGTGCGAATTCAGAACAAGGTCGGATACGGAAGTCATTCCCAATGCTTATCTTGAATATGGCGATGAATTTGTTGCACGCCTGCAGGGAATGTTTGCATTCTCATTATGGGATGAAGCGGAGCGCAGATTAATTCTGGCGAGGGATCGGGTCGGCAAGAAGCCGCTTTATTACGGCTGGTTCAAGGGTAGGTTCATTTTTGCTTCCGAGATAAAAGCAATCCTGCTTCATCCGTATGTCGAACGTGAGGTCGATATTGTTTCGCTCAGCCATTCTATGTCTTTTCAGCATGTGCCGGCGGGCAGGACCGTTTACAGAAATATATATAAGTTGCTTCCTGCGAGTGTCATGACGGTTGCGGGAACTGACATGAAAATTTCAAAATACTGGCAGCCCGGAACGGAAATTGACAGGCGTAAGCGCCAGGAAGAATATTATGTCGGAAAAATCGTGAGCACTTTGAAGGAATCGGTGCGTGAAAGGCTGATGGGAGATGTTCCGATAGGCGCGTTTTTAAGCGGCGGCGTGGACTCATCGGCGGTCGTCGCGCTTATGTCGGAGTGCGTCCCGGAAAGAGTTCATACGTTTTCGATCGGTTTCGACGATCCTTCCTATGATGAAACGGATTATGCAAAGACTGTTTCGGACATGTTCGGCACGAAACACACCGTGTTCAGGGTGACCGGAGACGAGTTGCTTGAATCGGTGGGCGATCTCGTCTGGTACAGTGATGAACCGTTCGCCGATTCGTCGATACTGCCGACATATTTTTTGTCGAAGATGACACGCGAGCACGTGACTGTTGCACTGAGCGGAGATGGCGGCGACGAGTTGTTCGGCGGGTATGAAAGATATGTCGCCGATCGTTTGTTACATTACTTCTCGAAATTGCTGCCCTTTGATTTATTTAAGAAATATTTCTCATCCGGTGCAAAACGCATTTCAGATATTGTGCCGTTTGAGAATGTTTCTCACCGGCTGGGGCAGCTTGCCGGGCTGGCGGTTATGAACGATGCTGAAAGGCATTTGAACTGGTTCTCGTTTTTTAGCCGGGATGAAAAAAAGGAATTATTTGGTGGGAGTGGTAATCCCGGGATCGACGGAGTTTTTTCAACGGATGTCATGGAATCGATATACTCCGGAACGGAATCGGTATACGGGGATTTCACGGGAAAGCAGTTGATGGTAGATTTCATGAATTATCTGCCGGAGACGCTGATGATGAAGGTGGACAGGGCGGGCATGGCGTGCAGCCTCGAAGTCCGATGCCCGATTCTTTCGACGGAAATGGTAAACCTTGCGCATTCCATTCCATCGAATATGAAGATAAGGGGAAAGACGACTAAATATATTCTCAAGAGGGCTTTCGAAGGGAAACTGCCGGACGAAATCCTGTTCAGGAGAAAGAAGGGATTCGAAGTGCCTCTGAACAAGTGGTTCAGAGGAAAGCTCAGGGACATGTCGTATGATATCCTTACGGGTTCGAAGTTTTCAGACAGGGGAGTGTTTAATGCCGGATATGTGCAAATGCTGCTGGATGAGCATTCGAGTCAAAAGTGCGATCACGGGCATAAGCTGTGGATGCTGCTTATGACGGAATTGTGGTTCAGGACATTTATCGATGCGGGAGTGCCGGAACGGATCGGGAATATTCTTCGATGATGAAAAACAAATCGAAATTGTTATTTGTGGAAATGAGCAGGAACCTTTATGAAGGGCCTGCCCGTAGCGCCGTGCAGATCATCAATTCACTGGACAGGAGTCGTTATGAGCCGGTGCCTGTTTTTTCATTGAGTGATGGCGAAAAGAATCAGCTCGAAGAGATGATCGGTGTAAACGTCAAAACGATAAACATGAACAGGCCCACTTTCAGGATGAGCCCGGGAGAAGTACCTGTTTTTGTGAGGGACACGAGAAAATCCGTTTCCGAAATATGTAGCTATGCGCGGAATACCGGCCCTGATATTGTCCACATTAATTCATTGATAAACCTGCATGCAGCTCTGAGCGCGTTGAAACTCCATATCCCCTATGTTCTGAATGTCAGGGAGATGATGACGTCCAAAAAGCTCAACAGGATGTATATAAAATGGATATGTGGGAAGGCGGCGTCGGTTGTTGCTGTATCAGATGCTGTTAAGAGACGACTTGTCGATATGGGAGTATCGCCGCAGAAAATTGAGGTTGTGTACAACGGAACTGAAATCGTCGAGCCCGATGATGAGAAGATCGAAGTATTGCGTAAAGAGTTTTCGGTAACACAGGGGCCGCTGATCGGAATAATTGGGACTATCGCCGAACTGAAGGGCCAGTACGTGATGATCGAGGCGTTGAGCGGGCTTGTAAAAGATTTTCCGGGTATAAAACTGTTTATTGTGGGTTCGAAATTCCCGGATGTTTATTCGGACATATATATGCGTGAAATGCTCAGGCTGATAGAGAAATGCGGTATCGGAAACAATGTCGTTTTCACGGGCGCAAGGAACGACGTCGCCCAGTTGATGCACATGCTCGATGTTGTTGTTCAGCCGTCTGTCTTCTATGATTCGCTTCCCAGAAGTGTTATGGAGGCAATGGCGTCTGGAAAACCGGTTGTGGGGTCGGATATCGGCGGTATCCCGGAAATGATCATCGATGGAGAAACAGGATATATCGTCGAACCCAGGCGACCGGACCGGCTGGAAGAAGCGATCAGATCGCTGCTTTCCGACAGCGGAAAAATCATCGAAATGGGCAGAGCTGCGAAGGAGAGGGCGGAGAAGCATTTCAGTAACACCGGACAAACATTAAAGCTTATGGAGATTTACGACAGGGTGCTGAGAGAAGCCTGACCGCGGACTCAGCTCAATGAATTCAATATATCCATCATTTTGCCGCAGACAACATTCTTTTCAAATTCAACAAGTCGGTTGGGTACGGCACGCGGCCTCGTTTTAAGTATATCGGTCAAAACCGAAGTCACAGTTCCGATATCCGCCGGATTAGCGGTTTCGCCGCCCGCCTTATTGACGATGTTTGCTGTTGTGCCGCGCGGAGTTATGGCGAAAATGTATTTTCCCGTGCCTGCATAATCGACGAGCTTGGATGGGAAGAAAATGGAGTATTCGGATGGGGCGTCGATTGCTAAAAGGCAATCGGCTCCGGCTGCGAGTTTCAACCCGTCCATGTATGGGACTGTTCCATGATAATGTATATGCTTTCCGGCCTGAGGATATGAATCGAGCAACGATTTCAGTCTTTTTTCGAAGTAGCCATAGAATTCGATTCGGACATCGTTCAGAATTCCGGGTTCGCTGCGGGCGATTGTTTCCACGGCCCTGTAAAACGGCTCTGGGGTCCGGTTGCCATAGAAGTTGCCGATCGACCTGAATGTGTATTCGCTGTTTTTGTCCGGTGTAATGCTTTCGATCAGTTCACGGTCATAACAGTGCGGAAGGTAAACGGCTTTATCTTTCCATGACGCCGGGTATTTCGACATCACCAGTTCGCTCGTTTCTTCCGATGTGAAAATTGTTATGTCGGAATTCTTGATCACTTCTCTTTCGAGAGAATAATTGATATTACCCGTGAAGTAATTGTCGTTACGGAAAGGACTGTCAAACCAGGGGTCGCTGAAGTGGGCGATCCAGGGAAGACCGTATTTCTTTTTGAGTTCGAGCCCGGCGAGGTGATCCGACATTGGTTGACCGAAAGTGATCAGCGTCATTGCGCGGATATCGGATGCCGGCAACAAGGATGCTGTTTCACGGGCGGCCCTTTTTGCCCAGCCTCTTTTTTCATCGGGCATGTCGGAGAAGGACAATCCCATCCTTCGCGAAGCGTAATCAGAATATCTTTTGTATTTATTTTTATGAAAAGGAATCTTGTAGACCATTTCATAGCGTCCCGGATCGGATACGGGAATAGTTTCGTCGATTGTTTCGATGGTGTCTTTTCCGCATACCAGGAAAACGGAAGCATCGAGCCCCGACAGAAGTCGCGAAACCTGGATAGACCTCGGGGCGGCCATGGGAGGGAAGTAGTAGCTGAGAGCAAGTATTCTTTTTCTCATGTTTGAATCTCTTTCATCAGTTCGGAATATGTCACGTTCCGGGCGATGCCGGCCCATTTCTCCACGGTGCCGAAAAATATATCGTTATCAATTACATGGCTCGGATCGGCATAATAATTCAACACTCCGCTAAGATTATATTCACTGAAGTATGATGCAATTGCGTTGCCTTCGTCGAAGTAATCTTCGGCCGCATAAATGCGATCCGGGGCTTTGAAAAAATTCCATGAATCGAGAATCGCAAATGGATTCGACCACATGCCGGAAACGGGGAATTCAGTGATTTCGTTTCGGCGGAATGCAGCCCCGTTTTTCAGGCCCGTGACCGGCATTGTTGTGGTGGAATATTTGTATCCGAGTTCGATCAACGTGGTATAAATACACTCTAATTGTCGCGGACCCTGAAAAGTGCTGAAGTGGGGTGCCCGGAACCCCGAGGGCGATATGCCGAGAAGATTTTTGATCGTCTCGTCACCCCTGATGATGTCCTGCCTTACTTCTTCATAAGAAAGTTTATCGTAGAAAAAGGTGCTGACGTATCTGTCGAGGCTTTCATCGAAATATGCGTGATTGTCGTAGCCATGATTTATTATCTCCGAGCCTTTGCTGATGACATTCCGGAAGACATCGCTATTGATCTCGATTATTTTACCGGGAGCGGCATACACCGGTTTGATCCCGATCGAATTTAGTTTCGAATTCAGGGTGTCGATCACTTCGAGGTCATCTCGAATGTCGCAGTCGAATGAAAGAACGAAATATAATTTGTCGATACCGGCTTCGACGGATTTGTCCGAATACTGTTTGAACAAATGCCGTATGCCTTTTTCGCCGCGAAGTCTCTGCAACTTGAGGCCGGGATCGGATAGAAATCTCTTTAATCTGTTATCCATAATTATTCTGTTAAACAACCCACCTGTCGGCCCAGAATTTAAGAATCAGAAGTATCCATATTTTATGCGCCGAAACAGGTTTTTTATAATCTAATTTATCGAACGTATTTCCAATAATGTGAAAATTGAAATAGTCTTTTATAAAATCGCTTTCGGACAACTGGTTTCTCGCCCAGGAAGACAGATCTTCGCTCAGCCATTTGTATGCCGGGACAGGGAATCCCTGCTTCGGCCTGTCGATTATCGATTGAGGAACACGTCCAGAAGCGAAATTCCTCAGGATTCTCTTGGAAACGTAGCCGCTTTTTTTATCGCCGACCCTCATGGATACAGGTAGTTTCGAAGCCCACTCAATGATCGGATGTTCGAGGAAAGGAACTCTCAGTTCAAGTGAGTTGGCCATGCTCATCCTGTCCGCTTTCATCAAAAGGTCTTCGACAAGCCATGATTTGCAATATACCTGCTGAATCTGATCGATCGGGTTGTCGGAACCTGATGTGTCGTACCAGCTTCTAATAAGATCATCCGTCTCAATGCAATCCGCTGTTTTTAAAAGCAGCGAAGCTTTCTCATTGCTGTTCCAGTAGTCGGTGATGTGAGTTGCTTTGCTTTTAAGATATCCGTTGATTCCCGATTCGGCGAAATGTGACAGGGATGCGATCTTATTCCCCGGGATTATTCCGGACAGGGCTTTTATGGCAGGCGGCGGGATGATGCGTGACAGGAATTTAAGATCGTCTATATTGGAAGCCAGTTCTTCAAGAATATATCCTGCGAGAATTTCGTCGCTGCCTTCGCCGGTCAGCACAACCTTGACCTTTTCGCGTGCGAGTCTGGACACGAAATACATCGGAACGGAGGCCAGATCAGCCAGTGGTTCATCGGTGAAGCCGACCATCTCAGGAAGGAAGCCGATGAAATCTTTTTTGCCGATTGTTATTTCGCTGTGACGGGAACCGATGTGTTCGGCGAGTTCTCTCGCGTATTTAATTTCACTGAATTCTCCGCCGTCTTCGAAATCGACGGTGAAGGTGTGGAAATTCCTGTGACCCATTTCGACGGCAGCAGCGCTGACGCATGCCGAATCGAGGCCGCCGCTCAGAAGCACCCCGACCGGGACATCCGACGCGACAAGTTGTTTTTCGACCGATTCGAGAAAAAGGCCGGTGAATTCGCCTGTGTAGTCTCTATCTGCATCGAAAGGTTGCCCGTTAAAATCGAGGTTCCAGTATTTTTGAATATTGAACTTCAGGGATTTTAAATCCAGTTCCAGAAAACAGCCGGGTTCGAGTCTGAAAACATTTTTCCAGATCGTTTCGGGGCCGGGAACGTATCTCAATGTCAAATAGTGATAGATCGCCTCGTTATTGATATCCGGTTTTTTATCGAGCACGGAGAGGATGGCCTTGATCTCGCTCGCGAAATAAAATCGCTTACCGTCGTGGAAATAGTAAAGAGGCTTTATTCCCATCCTGTCGCGAACGAGGGTCGCCTTATTCGCTTCCGGCGAATAAATGCAGATACCGAACATGCCTTCGAGCCGGTTGAAAGCGTCGATTCCGTCTCTATGATAAAGGTTCGGAATGACTTCCGTATCCGTGTTCGTTTTGAAAGTGTATCCGTCGTGTTCGAGTTCTTTCCGAAGGGAAAGATAGTTATAAATTTCACCGTTGAAAACGACGCCGTCGCCGTGGTTCCCCCAGATCGGCTGGCTGCCGCCGGACAGGTCGATGATGCTGAGCCTTCTCATGCCGAAAGCAAACCCATTATCGGACCGGATGCCTTCTTCATCCGGCCCGCGGTAGGTCATGGTGGAATTCATTCGACGAACAATGTTTTCGCCTTCGGTTTTCGAGATATCTCCTGCGATACCTGCAATTCCGCACATCTGCAATTATTCCTTGTGGCCGTATGACCAGAGACTCCAGCCGAAACGCCTGGCCCACGACTTTTTAATGAACACGGGAAGAATCATCCCGATCCCGGGAAGCATCATGTCGAACAATCCATCAAGCTCGGTTCCGAGAATGTCCGTATCGACATCGCCGGAATACTCCGACAACATAGAGTTTATTTCTTTCTTCGTGACCGGCCAGGTGTGAGGGTTGCCTTCTTCACGATAGCCGTCACCGTACCTGCTCGCAAGCTGAAGCGGGTCCAGAAATTCATTTTCGCGGTGAAGAAAGCCCTCGATATACTCGGTCATATACCGGTGCCAGAGGGAATTCCTGTTGTAAAGCATGATCCCGAATCCACCGCCGGGCCTGCAAACCCTGAACATCTCTGAAATGGATTTGCCGAGGTTCGGCGAGTGATGCAGGACTCCCCATGAATAAACGTAATCAAAAGAATCGTCATCGAAAGAGAGGCAGTTCGCGTCTTCGATTCTTATATCAGCTTCGAGGCCGGAAAATTCGAAGCGTTTTTTTGTCTGTTCAATTGAAGTCGGATTGAGGTCAACGGCGGTTACGCAAGCCCCGGCCAGTGCCGAGTTCATGGCCATTGTTCCCATGCCGCATCCTATTTCAAGGACTTTCGCGGAATCGGAATATTTATCGTAAGGGAAAATCTTTTCAAAAGGCCTGTCGCCGTGGAGTGGCATATTCCATTTGTAGAACTGTTGATCGACTTTGTGGAGAAAATCCGGTGTGCCGATATCGTAACTCTCATTTGCGTACTTTGTTTTCCCGTGGATGTCGCCGTACGTCATGGGGTTTTCGGCCCACCATTTTTTAATATCAATATTCTCGCTCATCTGCGACCTCTTAAAAAATCGGTTATGACAAATGCGGGGGTAATAATCATGAAACCGCAGACGGCAACCAGTTCGCCTATCATGAATCTTTCAATAAATCTCCTCAGTCTCAATTCCGACAAAGTTTTCCTGTTCAGACTGAATGTTCTTTTTCTTCCGTTTAGAGCGACCGGCTCGCAACCCGTAGCAATGCGGCGGAAAACGGATTTTTCGAATCCGGAGAAATACAAACCCGTGGAATCAGGATACAGCAGAATAATATTGTTCTTTCCGGACAATGAATCGATCCAGTCGGGATTGTCGTTTGTGTCCACAAACAGGCCTTCGGGATAATTGTTTTTGAATAATTCCTTCATGTAGTCAGCCGATCTCGGGTTGGCTTTGAACCAGACAGCTTTCCTGTACAGCTCTATAGGCGTCCTTCTGTCGAGCGGCCCTTCGCTGTAGTCTTTCTTCCAGGGATTGTAATACAAGCCGATATCTGTCATTAGTGTTTGTTCTACAGTTCCTCGCCGAAAATCGAAATCACAAATATAAATTTTACACTCAGAATCGATTCATTTCATTTGTTTGTGGAAATTGTTTAACCTGCACAGGTAAGAAATGCAGGTTAGGTTCTCAGTCGAGTTGCCGGGAGCATGGTTCGATATGAGTTATGACATCGAGAATATCCATGTCGGATTCGAGAAGGCTGTATTTGACGGCTGAAGCGATATCATGTCCTTCAGAAACAGTTAATTGTGGATCAACTTTGACATGAAGATCAATCTGAAGCCCGGAACCGATGTTTCTTGACCTGATTTTATGAACGCTTTTGACACCTTCGGATGATATGGCGATGTTCTCGATTTTTTTAATAGTTTCCGGGGATGCGCCGGCGTCGATCAGTTGTTGAATGGCAGGCCAGCCTATTCTCCATGCCGCCTGGATAATCATAACAGAAACGATAATAGCGCCGATATGATCAAGGAAGGCCCACGATGGGTTAATCATTGCTCCGGTAATCGCGATGGCGGCGGGTATCGAGCTGAGACCGTCGGACCTGTGATGCCATGCATTTGCCATAACCGCAGTTGACTTGATGGATTTCCCCTTGATGAAAGTCCAGCGATACAGCAATTCCTTGACAACTATTGAAAGGAGCGCGCCCAGCAGGGCAATCAGTTCAGGCTGATTGTGCCTGTTGGAATGTTCCGCCGAAAGTGAATTGATGATCAGCCCGACAGCTACCGCGGCAAGCGACAGGCCGATAAAAAACGTAATCAGGGTTTCGATTCTTCTGTGGCCGTAAGGATGTTCCCTGTCCGGGGGGAGCGACCAGAATCTGACACCGACCAGTATTGCGAGGTCCGTCGCAGTGTCCGACAAACTGTGGACGGCATCGGCAATGAGCGCATTACTCGAACCGACTGTGCCTGCAGCGAATTTTATCGCGGACAACAGGATGTTTATAATCAACCCGACAACTGTTACTTTTCGTGTAAGGCCGGCAGCCTGTTTGTCGTCCGGTGTTGAATTATTCTCAGTCATGGCTCAAATTATACAACTACATGTAGGATTTAAGAATGCTGTCGAGAGGGAAAACGATATGAGGAATATCGAGATTAAGGCTTCGCTGAGAGATACTGATTACGCAGAAAACACGGCGAAGATACTCACGGGCGGAGATGCCGGTTTTATTCTGAATCAGGTCGATACATATTTCGCCGTCGATAGTGGAAGAATGAAATTGCGCGAAATCAACAATAAAGATGCCCAGTTGATTTTTTACAATCGCGTTGATAACAGAGGCCCGAAAAAGTGTGTCTATCATATTGTCGATATAGACAATCCCGATGAAATGAAAGATATGCTCGGCAAAGCGCTGGGAATAGATGTCGTAGTGAAAAAGAACAGGAAAGTATATTTGTATGAGAATGTAAGGATACATATCGACAGAGTTGAGGAATTGGGCGAGTTTATAGAATTCGAGGCTGTGCTGGAAGATGACATGACGGATACCGAAGGGCGCAATTCGGTTCAAAGACTGATGAGCGAGTTCGGGATAAATAAGGAAGATTTAATCGAAGATTCTTACGCCGATATTATCAGAAGAAAATGAATTCACTTATTCAGCATTAATTTCTTCATCAGGGTTATCTGTAGAATTATCATCCTCATCCGGTTCGGGTTCCGGAACAACAGCGGTATGCGGTTCGATATTACCGAATTCCTTGGGTATCGCGTTGTACAGATCCACGACGCTGTCATGCACGAGGTCTGCAAATTCCCGCAAATCCTTATGGTTGTCGATGTCGGCGTTTTCGGGGCAGGGAATAGGTTTCCCGACATTGATGTGGACTTTTTTGTACACACACCGATCTTTTATGTATTGCATCTCGAAAGGATAATCGAACAGTTTCCTGAGAAAGGGAGGGAAGGGCTGTCTCATTCTGATTTCATCGAGCCCCATCATCGCCACTGGAACAACAGGCGAGTTCGCTTTCAGCGCGATCCGCGCGAATCCCGTCTGGAACCTGCCGACATTCCAGTCGAACTGGTTCTCCGCAATATAATCCCATCCCTCGGGGAAGATGCCGACTCCCTGGCCGTCTTCAAGCGCTTCAACGGCGGCGTCGAAACCCATGCGTATTTCACTCTGGTATTTTGATATCGGTATGGCTCCGATAGAATCGAAGAACAGTCCCGCAAGCGGTATGTTCCAGAGATAACTTGCGCCAAGCCAGTTAATGGGACGCTTAATGTTCGATATCAGAAGAAATGGATCTATATCGCTTCTGTGGTTTGCAACAACTATAAAAGGTCCGTCTTCTGGAACATTTTGTGGATTCTGAATGCTGACATCGATAAATGTATCATAAAAAAGCTTAAATAATTTTCTGAATTTTCTGTAAGAAATTTCTTGTGATTCTTTCATGTGTGTCACCATTGCTTCAATTTAGAAATTCATAAATATTATTCAAACATAAATTCCACAGTATGATCAATATGATAGCATTAATTAAACAGACATGTTCAAGTTCAGGTTATAAAAATATTCAACTCTAATCCGGATTTCTCTGCGAGAAATCCGGAAAATCGTGATAACACCTGTCCTGCTGCGTTGCGGCATCGGTTCGGGATCGGTCACATACGCAACAGTATGCTCCTTCGCCACTCACTTGCTGTTCCTTGTATTATCAGCCTTATCACGATTTTTAACCTGCGCTGGTGAGAAATGAAGGCTAATGCTTATTGGATTCCGCATTTTTAAATAAAACCATAATTATCATTGAAGTAAGCACGCAGCATGCGAGGATAAAAAAGCAAGTCAGGAATCCCGATTGGCTCGATCCGGTAGCATCGAGGATTCTAGATTGAAGATAAGGTGAAATAGAGCTTATTCCAATTCCTGCGGCCATGAAAATACCGAGAACCCCGCCCCGGATACTGCTTGGAGTTCTATCCGCAATAAGAGCATCAATAATCGGAACGGTAGCAGAATAACTGAGACCATATAACAGAACGAGAGGAATCATTGTGTTTTCACCGGTGAGAGGT
>Ga0116162_10001132_pt1 | contig 17836 bp, 12 predicted proteins | sample AD_UKC105_MetaG_FD_89875 | JGI IMG/M metagenome (GOLD analysis project Ga0116162, IMG submission 89875) | Active sludge microbial communities of municipal wastewater-treating anaerobic digesters from Hong Kong - AD_UKC105_MetaG | ecosystem: Engineered > Bioreactor > Anaerobic > Digestate... | reverse complement strand
TCGAGTGCGGCGTGTATCGTTTCCGAAGCCATTTTGGCGGCGCGAAGCGAGCTGACGATGCCCGATCCGTCGACCGGGTTACACTGGCATGCAGAATCGCCGCACAGCACGAGCCCCGGGGCTATGAAAGAGTCGAACCCGCGCCGGACCGGCAGCAGGGCGCCGCTTCCCGCGCGCACGAGGTCGGGGGTGAAGCCTTTCTGATCGCTGATCATTTTGAGCACTTCTTTTTTTGGATCGGGATGTATCGGAAAATTTATCGTTCCGGCGAAAAAATCGACAAGACCTATCTGGTCTCTCCTGATCCACATCACGCCGTTGTCCCTGCCGAACACGAGCAGGCTGTCCTTGTTCGGGCTGTCATCCCTGTGGATTTCCCTGTAAGTGACGAACATCTCGTGTTTGTTCATCTCGTGCGGGAACCCGAAGTTCTCGGGAGCGGTTTTCCTCAGAGGCGCTGACATCCCGGTTGCATCTATGCAGATTTTCGATCTGAATTCGAGCTGTTCTCCAGAGGCGGTCTGAGCGACAACGCCCGTTACGGCTCCGTTTTCAACGATTGCGTTTTTCACTGATGTCTCGTCATAAAAACGGGCGCCGGCTTCTTCCGCCGTTTTCACCTGTCTTTGCGCGAGAAGTTTTCTGTCGATGTTGTATTTATCGGGCACGCCCTCGATTGCAGCGGTTGTTGTCCCGAGCGGTGAGTGTACGGTTTGCAGTCCCGTCGGTTCCATCAGTTCGGGCGGTTTCGGTCTTTCGAGACCGACTTCGTCGAATATGTACAGGTGAACACTGTCCCACCAGTCATGTCCCATTTCCGCTCGTTTCTCTTTTTCAAGCAGGACCACCTTGTGCCCCATCTTCGAGAGGTCGCGCGACGCAAGGCAGCCTGCGATTCCTGCTCCTGCTATTACAACATCAACTTTTTCCATTTTCAGTGTTATCCCCCCGGGTTGTCGGTTCAACTGTCAGGGATTCTATCATCTTATCAATGCCGCAGTCAAAGAAAGGCTTCCGGTTTGCGGCGGGACGGGATAGAATGGATAATGATGTGAATCCGGAGGTTAAGGTTCGGGTCTTATGGCCGGTCGCGAAAAAGACAGAAAAATATTTTATATACTGTTTGCGCTGATCCTGGTTGTTTGTGTCAACGCGCCGGTTTTCAACGGAGCAGGGTTAACCCGTTTTACGGTGGGTCACGATGCGGCGATAAAGGTCCAGGCCGCGGCAAGGGCGGCAGCGGGAAAGGGCTTCAATGGTGTAAATATCGACTCTCGCGAAGATATGCCGCGCGATCTCTCGGAATTCGGATACAGGTTTCATGTTACGCAACCGCCGGCGGTTACATGGCTCATGTACCTGTTTATAAAATCGGGTCTCACGCCTGAATCCGCGTACAAACTGCTTTGCGCCATGCTGCTGGTTGTGGGCGTGGTTGCGTGGATGTATTTCGCGGGATCATACCTGAGCGGTTACGGATACGTGTTTTTCTGCCTGCTGCTGGTGATTTTTCAGGCTTCGGGCTGGGTGAAGCCCTCGGATATTTTTATCTGGGCGTTTATGCCGGTGTACCTGGGCCTGATTTTACGGGGCGGGGTGGGGCGTGCGGCTGCGGCGGGTTTGATCGGGGCGGTTTTTATCGTGTTCTGGTACGGGGCGGTGTATATTGCGATAGCGGGCGCGGCGTGCGTTTATATATTTTCAAAAGGAAGTTTCGGTAAACGCGCAGTCGCGGCTGCCGGCTTTGTTGTACCCTGCGTGGTTGCGTATGCGCTGATAAAGGTTTATGTAAGCAGGATGTCGGGTGGCGCGGTTCTCGACTACGCTGTGCCGGGGTTTTATCTTTCGCAGTTGCCGCTGAAACATTTTTTGACGGGAGTGCCAGCTTTTTTCGGCGATTTTATCGGTTTCTCATCAGTGTACGGAATGGTTAAGGGGCTGGTGCCGTTCGGACTTGGAAATTATGTCGGTTTCTTTCTGCCCGCTGCGTGCATGAGCCTGCTTGCGATTGTGGTTTCGAGAGGATGGAGGGCGGGGAAGGAACGGCGGAATTTGTTGCCGGCGGCGGCGATGCATTTTATTATCCTGTACTGTTTGCTTGTGTGGATGAGTGTTCGTTACAGGTACGGCGACCCCGAGCCCGCGGATGTGAATGTGCTGATGCAGGCGGACAGGTATATGAAACACCTGGTTCCGGCGATAACGATAGCATGGATCGCGGCGGTGTCGGGCTGGATGAGAAACAGCGGAACCGGTGCCGGAAAGATAGCGGTTGCCGCCTATGTGATTTTGATTACGGTGTTCACGCCTGCGGTGCTGATCAGGGATATTTTGTCAGCAGGACGGGTTGCGAGGTCGAAGATGGCGGCGGAATTCATCAAGAAAGATATCGCGATTCGACCGGGCGGTCCGCACAAGGTGTTCGATCTGCGCGATACGGATTACCTGACTTCCGGAGACGTCAACGCCTACAGGCTGTATTACACGGAAGATGATTACGGAAAGCTTTCGAACAGCGGGAAGATATATATTTACGTGGTGGTCAGGCACGGGCTGAAAGCGACGAACTGGATACGCGATCCGGGCCGTGTGGAGAACGACGCGCGGATGATGGCGCGCAGATTGTCCCTGAAGAAGCTCGCGGGTTTCGACGGCGATGAAACGGAAGTATTCGGCGGGGAGGTCGGACCGTTTGAGGAAGGCAGGTATGACAATAGGGACAGTGATGACAAAAGGCATGCGGACTGACAGTCCGCACAGTCGGGATTGCCGCGTCGTTCGCAAGGCGACAGGCCTTGCGCTCTCCTCGCAATGACACACTAAGTACACACATTCTCAAATACGAATACATATAGTAATTCTCATAATAAAAACAGATTCACAACTCGATCAGAAATCACAAATACAAAGATAGTGTGCCATGCACAAAGCTATTTCCTTTGTGCATGTATTCAAGTTTATTTTTGAGGATCACTATAACGAAAAAATTCAGTAGACGGACAAAGAGCGACCGGTGGTCGCCGAGCAATGACAGAACAAATAACACTAAGGTATATTCACAAAAACAGACTGTTATAGTAATTCTCAGAATAAACAGATTCACAATTCGATCAGAAATCACAAATACAAGGATAGTGTGCCATGCACAAAGCTATTTCTTTTGTGCATGTATTCAAGTTTATTTTTGAGAATCACTATAACGAAAAAAATTCAGTAGACGGACAAAGAGCGACCGGTGCCTGTTGGCCGAAAAGTTTGAAGGGATCCTCAAGGGAAACTTTTTAAAAGTATCCCTTGAGCCACCGGTGGCAATACGGGCTGTTTATCAGATTACGAACGGGCTCGGGAGTCCGCTTTCGGAATCTGAATTTACAAACGGGCTTGCTTTCTCGTAAGCTTTGAAAGGCCCGTTATCTTTATTGTTAATAGCGAACGGGCCTGGCTGCTCAGCTTTTGCGAAAGGCCCGCTGTCTTTAGTGTCGAAGGGTGAATCCGGATCTTCGGCTCCGCCGAAAATATTTTCTTTAGATTCCTTGGCCTGGTCCATCGATTTGAAGAATTCTTCAAGAAGCTCATCGGTTTTTGACAGAATAAGATCTGTTGTTGCGACGAGCGTGTCCACGTTCTCTTCAGTCAGCATCTGATGTTTGGCGATGTTGGTGATTTCAGCGGCGACGTCCGCGTCAGTTATCTGGCCTGTCATTCTTGCGTCGATGAACATCCTCATATTGTTGAAGCCGATTTCCTCGAGGAGAATCTTATAAGCGGTCGCGTATTGAAGGCGTATGTCGTCGAGATTCGCGAGAGCGTCCTGGAACATTTCGATGGTTCCCTTGCCCGGGTCGATTGCCAGCCTGTCGACAAGGTCGGAAACGGACTCTGTATAAGTGTAAGGCGTTGCTATATCTCCGGGGTCCAGTACTTCGGGGTCTGAGTTGACCTGTGCAATAACTCTGATATATTCCATGCCGGGATTCGTGGTGAAATTAAGCCCGCCGCCGTAGTCCAGAATTGTGTTCCAGCCGGAAACCCCGTCCGCGCTTTCCTGGACTCTGTACTGTATCAGGTCGCCCGGGTCGTTGGTTACGCCGCTGAGCGATGCCGAGTAGTTATCACCTATAAGCAGAGGAACAGTTTCAAAAGAGCCGGCCGGCGAATATTCCGCGAGCCTCTGTTCGAGATGCAGATCACCCACGCCCTGTCCCTGGTCGTTTGCAATCAGGACGGAGCCGTTGTAAACATCTATCTCATGGTAGTTGCCTGTGTAGTAACCGGGCACGAACGGGCTCAGCCCCTGAACTTCGACATCAATCACCCATTTAACGTCCGGATCGGCATTGAATTTGAAAGACAGTCCTTTTCCGAACCCATCTGTTCGGATCTCGAAATCGACATCCGTGTACTCGCCGGGCGCGCCGTTGACGGTGTACGAAGTAGCCAGCCATCCGGTTCCGCCCATTCCAACACTGACAACCTCGTCGATCAGTACCTGGTTTCCTTCCGCGTCTTCGAAGTAGATGTTGCCGATATATGACAGCCCGAAATCCGTTGCAGGCGGCATGTTCCTTCCGTAAGCTTTCATGTTTAAAACGATGTCAAAAGTCCCGTCTTCCAGCTCTACAGCCGTATAGTCGACAGTGATCCAGTTCAGGCCCGAGCCGCCCGCCGGCGGGCTGACAGTGACTATCGGCGCTTCAAGCTGGTACATGCCCGAATCGCTCATGACGTCCATGTTTACAAGGTCTATGAAGCCTGCCGCCATTTCCTCAGCCGTATCGAACCTGTAGATCGGTTCGCCGTTGAAGAGTATCGGGGTTGTGATGCCGAGAGCTGCGGGTCTCGCGTCTACATTATCGACCACAAGCTGTTGATCGATATTGTTGTCGGGCCCGAGATAAATCACCAGCGGGTCCTGCTTGTTTATCTGGACATAATTCAGCGATGGCGTTCCGTACATAATTCCTTCGGACTGAAGTGTGGCGACAACTCTCAGATACCGCTGCGTATAGTCGAAACTTCCCCCTGAAGGAACGCAGGCGAGATCCGTCCAGCCACCTACGCCGTCAGCGCTTTCCTGTAAAATAATATTGAAAGAAGTTCCGGCGGGTTGATCGGCGTACCATTCGAATGTGCCTGTGCCGCCCGCTTCGAGCATGTCTATCGCGCCGGAATAATATTCGCCCGTGGCGTTAATGTCCGTGAAGTATTCAGAATAGGCCCAGTCCGGGTTTTTGGGAGTGATAACCTGGGCGGCTCCGGAGTATAAAGCTATTTCGGCATTATTCTTTTTAACAAGATCGACGTTCCAGTACGCATCGTCGGGAGCGGTGAAATCAATTGTGAAAGTATTTTTTGCCGCGCCGCCGGTTACGAAAACGAAGCTTACATCGTCGCCGACCTGCCATGCGCCCGCGCCCCCGACCCCGGTTACAGTCGTGCCTTCACTGAAATTCACATGTCCTGTGAAGTTGAGCGCATTAACGCCGTTTGCCTCGACGGTCATTGTCGCTGAATGGGTGCCGTCGCCGTTATCGACAATCGAGTCGATTTCCACCGCAAGATAGTTTTCCAGTCCTGCGGCTACGGAATGCAGCGGGCCGGTTCCGGGCCATGTTATTGTCTGGAGGATCACGGAACCGGGGTTGCTGTCGAGATCGATGCTTCCCACCGGTGATTCCGAATAGCCGTTAAGCCAGTCGGCCTGCGAATCCAGCATCACGGACAACGCGGCGGCACCGTTCAGTATCTGCCGGCCTGCGAAAGTCGTGTTGTCGGCTATGGCCGTTGCCTCATCAAGTATCTCGTAAATCTGCGTTTCGATATCGTCAAGCTGTGTCTGGGTAAGAGAAGAATCGTAAAGATATCGTACCGCGAGATCATAAGCCGACTTGATGAGGGTTTCGATCTCAAGTGTCGAGAAGAAAGCGGTATCGAGCAGTTTGATTCCCTGCTGGCTGTTGTAAATGGCGCTCGATGCTCCTATCACCTGGGACTGGTTCATTGATGTTAAAACAGATGATGAAGGATCGTCCGCAGAGGAGCGCACGCGAAGCCCGGATGCAAGCCGATGGATCGTTTTCCCGACAATTGAAATGTTCGAGTTCAACAAGTTCAGCCCGGTTAACTGGGCCGCATTCAGTATGTTATCCATAAAAACACCCTAGAGTACTGCATTTGAGTTGAGTTTCCCCGACCTATGAATAATTTAGTGTTCGGGCCGGGTTAATATTTTACATACATAAAAATTTTGAGTTGCATCCTTTCAACTCAGTAAAGATATTGTCTGCATCAGGGGATTCCTGACGCGGTAATCCTGCAGAAGCATGGTATCCTGCTCTGATTTAATATTGCCGATGGAACTGAAGATGTCCGACGCGGAGCTTGTGAGCAGAGACTGAACAGCCATGTCTTTAATCTCACGCGCGTAATCCGCATCTTTCAGGCGGGAAGTAGCCTGTGCTTCCGCAATAGCCCTGCTGTTATTAAATGAGATTTCTCTCAATAATTCATTTCTTGCCGCACATATATCTGTTTTCATTTCGGAAAGCTTGTCTACGGCATTATCGAACTGGACGAGAGCGACACTGTTACGTGCGATCGTGAACCCGTCGACTCTCGGCGAGCCGGATTGCGTGTAGTTGTAAACCCCCGCAGTAGCCGGGAGATCGGGATTGTCCGCAGTTCCATTAACCTGTACTTCCACCCAGATGTAAGGATTCCCGGCACTGGTCGTGAAAGTTGTTCCTCCACCGAAGCCCACAAGTTCGGTTCCGGCTCCGGTGCCTGTCGCGTCTTCAAGAATTCGATATTGGACCGGGTCGCCCGGATTGTTAGTTACGCCCTGCAGGAAACCGTCGGTAGAATCGCCGAGATAAATAGCGCTTGTTGTGAACGATCCCGGCATATTGTACTCGGCCAGTCTTCTCGTGATCGTAACGCTGCCGACGCCTCCGCCGTAGTCTTCCGCAATTTTGTCCGGCCCGAAATAGATATCTGAAGTTACGTAATCGAGCGGATCAAACGACTGAGCACGCACGTTGCCGCCGCCCGCATTGTATAATCCTTCGTTTTCCCAGGTAAAAACAAAGTAGGCGTCCGGATCGCATGTGAAAGTGACGCCGAACCCGTCTTTGAGATTTCCTGTTCCATTGTCGAAAGTGATCGTGTTGAATGAGCCTGCAACCACCGAACCGTCATTTGCTATGATAGTAGCATCCGCAGAGGTTCCGTCGCCGGTCGGCGAACCGAAGGTGGAGGGGACGGGAACCGAAGGCGGTGTTACACCGTCGGCATCGATCGTCCATACCTGATCGAACTGGACCTGCCCGTCGCTGTCGTAGACTTCGAAGTCTCCAACCCATCTCAAGGCTGAGCCCGCGCCGGGCGGATTGTAGCCGTACATATTCAGGCTCATGGAAACCTGGTACTGTCCATTAGTGAGAGCCGTAACGCTTTCAAGGTTTATATAACAATTGGCGGCTCCGTTTGCCTGTGCCGCCGGCCAGATGGCCTGAGAAATGGGCGAATCGAGCTGGAAGAAACCCGGGTCGCTCAAAATATCAATATTATTGAGGTTTTTGAACCCGGACAGCATTTCAAGAGATGAATCGTATTGAGCCACCACGTTTATGCTGTCTATTATGTCAACGCCGGCTATCCCGAGAGCCGAGGAACGGGCATCCATCATCCCTATCCGCACTGTTTGTTCATCCATATTGTCGGGTCCGGCCTGGACGATAAGAGGCTCGGGCCGTGTGAACTCAATCCAGTCCAGTGACGGCGTCCCGAATGCAATCCCCGCGCTCGACATTTCAATGACGGCGCGTAGATAACGCTGGTTGTATTCGAGCGTTCCGCCTGAATCCACGAGCGGAAGATCGGTCCATCCGCCGACACCGTCGGCGCTTTCCTGGATTTTTACGTTATAGCTTGTTCCGCCGGGCTGGGTAGCACTCCAGGTGATTACCGCTTCACCGCCGACTTCTTCCATATCGACAGCGGCACCCTCGTAGGTCGCGTTGGACGTCATATCCGTGAAGTACCCGTTCTCCGAGTACGAAAGAAGCATATTTCTTGTTGATGCGCTTCCGTAGTAGAATTCCACGTATGTTGTGGTGGCAGGACCGCTTGTGAGATCAACCTGCCACTGAGGTTTGTCTATATCGACCTCGAAAGTTATTTCCACGTCCGCGCCGTTGTTCTGCGTCGCGGAAATCTGGTTTGCGCCGTTGAAGCTGAACACGCCGCCGCCGGAATATACAACGTTGGTGCCGTTAGCCGAGGTGATGTTGTTAATGGAAACATTCGAAATCCCGGAATCAAGAATAAGCTGACCTTTATAATTAGTTGTGCCGACTCCCGATCTACAGGCGTCCATCCTCAGTGTTACCTGGGCGCGCCCGCCGCCGATATCCGTATAGCTTGTAAGCCATATATTGAAAGCGTTCTGGTTGTTAAGCGCCGCATTTGTGTTGAACATGGGGTCCGTGTCCCATGCTTCGGCTTTCAGCTTTAAGTCGCCCGCCGATGAATCCAGGTCGAATTCATCTGCATTGTATGTTCCGGCCGCCCATTCGGCCTGGGTATCTGTTGTGATTGTAATTCCTGAACCGCCGTTTATTAATTCCTTATCACCATACTCGGTAAGATTTGCTATTGCGTCTATCGAGGCAAGGATATCGTCGATTTCCGATTGTATCAGTTCTTTATCATTGTCGGAGAGTGTCGGGTCATTGTATGCCCTGACAACTTTGTCTCTCCCCTGTATGACAAGATCTTCAATTTCGAGCAAAGCACTGTAAGCCGTATCGAGCATCGAAACCGCATCCTGTGCGTTTTCGACCGCAATAAGAGCACCGCGCATTTGAGTATTATGCATCGATGAGATGATATTGCCGGACGGGTCGTCTGAAGCCGAGTTGATTCTGAGCCCGGACGATAACCTCTGCATCGTGCGCGAGAGCGAACTGCTGTTCTGCTCGATCTGGTTCTTTGCGAACATTTGTCCTGTATAAGGCAGAACGTTCATCAGTAACCTTTGCTCAACTCTTTCTATAGTTTTTACGGGTTCCGAAACAAAAATGCCATTTCAAAACCATTTAAAACCGCACATAAAATTAAAGTTTTGGAGTAGAACTAAATTGAGGAGATTAACTGTTTACTCTGAAAGCTGGCTGGGCAATCTTCATAAACAGAGATAGACCATAAAACTTCTTTACAAATATATGATGAGCGAATATAGCTTGTTTGTCAAGCTGAGCAAAAAAATTTAAAGCGCGGATTATTGATATCGTGTTTTTATTGCGATTTATAAACATGGTTTTGTAATGCGGTGATAATTGTATTGCCGAACCTTGCCGGCTTGGTTATAATTACGGACTAATCACTTGAAGTAGTTTGAGATAAAAGAAAATCGCCAGGGGGATTTAACAGATGAAATACAAAGTTCGCCACGTTATTGAAGGAACGATACAGGAGGTTTTTGAGGTTGGGATGGATCGAAGCAGGGACGTCAGGGTGTATTCCAACGTAACGAAATCGACTGTCAAGAAAAGAGAGCAGAAGGGCGATATAATAAATATTGTCGTGGAAACGATAGCGAATGGAGATATTCCTCCCAAGCTCAGAAAGCTCATTTCCCCGAAGATGCTCACATGGACGGAAACAGGGAAGTACGATCTGAGTAAGAATACATATGATTACAGTGTGAAAACTTTTTATTTTACAAATGTATTTTCACTGACGGGGCATTTCGAGTTCGAGGAAGACGGCAAAGGAAACACGATCCGCACACTCGATGGTGAAATAAAGATAAACATACCGATACTGGGACAGATCGCGGAAAAAAAGATTGTTGAAATTCAGAAAGAGAACCTTGAGCTCGATATCAAGAGCATGCGTGAAGAGGTAAAGGCATTGAGGGAAAGCAAAAAATAATATTTGCGTTTAGTTACTGTTATTCTTTATATATAAGCTCCCCTGTCGGGGGAGCTTTTTTTATGACTGTTATTCCCAATGTGCTATTTACTGACTTAATTTGAAAATTTGGATTTACACCATATATTAATAAATATGCCGGGGTAAGTTGTATTATCGGGAAAGAGGGATAAACAAGGAAAATGACGGAACATAGAGAGATCAATATTCTTATAGCGGATGAAAACAAGCCGTTTACAGACGCTACGAAATCCTTCCTCAACAATAATGGATATATTGTAACTGTTATTAATGACATGGAAGAGATTTACACGGAACTGGAGAAAGGGAAATACCAGATTTTTGTTCTGGACATGAAGATGCCCGAGGGGACTGGCGAGGTAATTTTAAGGCAGGTGAAAGAGAAGTATCCGCAGATATGTATAATCACAACGATGAGTTACCCGCCGATGGATGCTACTCTCTCCTTTATCAGGGAAAAAGCATACGGTTTTCTCCAGAAACCGTTCGAGCCGAATGAATTGTCGGAATTGATATGGAAAGCAGTTTCGGAGAATCGTGTTTTCTTTGATCCGGAAGAGGAATTGAAAAAAGCGATTGGGCGAAGGCTCAGGGTGCTCAGGAAGCAGCATAGCTACACTCTCAAAGTACTTTCGAACAAAACCGGGCTTTCGCAGAGCCTTATTTCGAAAATCGAACTCGGCAGGACCGCCGCGTCGGTAGCCACTCTGTTGAAGCTTTCACTTGCGCTTGAAGTGCCGATAAAAGTTTTTTTTGAGTGATAATAGTAATACAAACTGCCGCGCTCGCTTCTGTTGCGCGGCAGCTTAAGGAAACCTTTTGAAAAAGGGTTCCTTAAGAATCCTTCCAAAACTTCTCAACCGCAAAGAGCGAAGCGATGCTTTAAGCATCGCTTCGCTCTTTGCTCTACTTTTAACGGGTAATCTGTATGGGACGTTGCCCGCTGAAGTGAGACCTTAACCCGGATTTCTCACAGAGAAATCCGGAAAATCGTGATAACACCTATCCTACTGCGTTGCGGCGTTGGTTCGGGATCGGTCACATACGCAACAGTATGCTTCCTCACCACTCCCTCGACGCGCCTTGTATTACAGGCATTATCACGATTTTTAACCTGCACTGGTGAGAAATGCAGGTTAATGCAAAGCCTCGGTTTGTGCCACATACAAAGCGTTGTTCTTTGTGAGTGAAAATCATAATGTTACTTTTTGTTCTCACTTACAAGCTGAGGTTGAGCGTGTCACCCGGGCAGACACTGCCTGCCGGATTCCATATTATTCCATAAAATTTATGATAATTAATACGAAAATATCATCTCAGCAATGAGGTTTCTCCGTAGTCAAGAGCAATTCTTTCGCCGTCTGTTAATTCCACTAACAGTTTTCCATCTTTTTCTATATCAAGCGCTTTTGCCTCGAACGGTTTTTCACCCGGTATCATTACCCGTATCTGTTTTCCCAGTATTGCGCTTTTTGATTTCCAGGCCTCAATGATGTTTCCGAGATTTCCGTTATTCAGTTCGGCCAGCTTGCTTTCAAGCTCGGCCAGTACTCTTTGCATAGCGATCTCGATATCGATCGTTTTCCCCGACAGATCGAAGACAGACGTCGCTTTTCCCTTCAGTTCCCCCGGCAGTTCGGTCGAGCTGTTATTGATGTTAATTCCAATGCCGATGACACCGAAATCGTTATCGATGGTACAGGATTCAACGAGGATGCCGGCAATTTTCTTGTCCTCAACCATAATATCGTTGGGCCAGCCGAGTTTTATTGTGCCGGGGTCCAGCCCGGATGATATGAAGATTGATTCCAGCGCGGCTGCCGCGGCGGTTCCGGCGGCAAGTGATACAGCGGGCGCGGGGATGGATTCATCGCCTTCTTCCGGCCTGATTAACAGCGACATCCACAGCCCGCCGGGAGGCGATTCCCAGCTTCGCCCCAGCCGGCCTCTCCCGGAAGTCTGCTTTTCGGCCACTACGACAGTTCCGCCGGGCGCTCCGTCCAGCCCCATTCTTTTCGCTTCCCTGTTTGTCGAGCTGACTTCTTTTAACCTTAAAACCCGCATTGTGCTAGTTTTTTATCATTCCCTCGATAAGCGGTTTTTTCTTTGAGAAGTTGTTCTCGATATCCTTTACTATTTCTTTTTCCACTTTTGCTCCGAGCAGGGGAACCTTTATGTTCGCGGTTCCGCTGTCACAGAATCTGCATGTCGATTCGCCGGTCTTTTCTATCCATGTCGATCCGTTAACCTGAACGAGTTTTTCCATCCCTTTAACTTTAACGTTCCATTTGCTTTTCATGGCGCCAAGATCCCATTCGGATGTCAGCGTGTTTTTCTCTTTCGATGATTTCGAGACCTTTCCGTTAGGCCCGCGGGAGTATTCCACCCGGTCGCTGACCAGCACCGCTTTGCCGCCGTCGCTTTTTTCAATTCTCGCTTCGCATGAGATCGCGCCGTCGATTTTCGCTTCCTCGTTAACGTATTCGGGGGTTGTTACCACTCCGAGTACAGCCTCGGCAGGGGCGTTGATGTCAACAGATACCTTGTAGCTTTTCATATCAGCCTCCTCGTTGTATTTCAGCGTTTATAAAATTATGTCACTGTTATAGGTAGATATTATACATAAAAAGTCGGTTTGAGAAGTTTATAGTAATTCTCATAATAAAAACAGGTTCACAACTCGATCAGAAATCACAAATTCAAAGATAGTGTGCCATGCACAAAGCTATTTCCTTTGTGCATGTATTCAAGTTTATTTTTGAGAATCACTATATTCGCAAACCTCGGTCAGAACACCGGAAGTCGATCGCGGATGAATGAAAGCGATCTTTTTCCCGTGCGCCCCGGTCCGCGGCTTTTCGTCGATCATCACGGCGCCGCGCTCTTTCAGCTTTGCAATAACCGATTCGATATCCTTTACGCCGATTGCGATGTGGTGTATCCCTTCGCCTTTTTTATCGAGAAACGATGCTACCGGGCTGTCGTCCGAAGTCGGTTCCAGGAGTTCGATATTTGTTTCCCCGACGCGAAGGAATGCGGTTTTTACTTTCTGTTCCTCGACGGTTTCACCGCCCCCGAACTCCAACCCGAGTATGTCCCGGAATGATTTCATCGCTTTTTCGATATCCCTTACGGCGATTCCGATGTGATCGAGTTTCGTTACATTGTCTTTCATGGCGAATGCCTCCGGAAGCAGCTTGAAAATACCTTTAAGATTTTAACACGTATGGGTTGCAAAGAGTGCTGAAGTTTTTATTTGGGCGTGAACGGCGGGTGATAGGTAGCTTTGAAGACGAGACAGCTCGATTCCGAGTCCCAGAATCTTCCTTCGTTGAAGATGATTCCGAACTTTCCGCTCCAGTTTCTTCCGAACCTGTGTTTTATGCCTACAGCGGTTGCAATATTATCCTTGTTGTTTGCATCGTCGGATAGAGATTGCGAGTGTTCGAGGCTCAGGCGGAGAGTCCGGGTAACCGGAAGTTCGATTCCGAGCCCCCACAGGAAAAGGTTTGCGTTGCCGGGGTCATCCACTCCCGCGTTTGCGGTTATCAGCGCGCCATGTTTGTTTATTGCAAAGTCGATTATCCCGAGCATGGTCAGCGTATCGTCCTGGTTGCCGGAGAAGTTTGAGTTTTCGTATCTGGTGTAGATCGCTGTTTTCGCGTTGCCGGGCCAGTCGCCGGGGAACGTATATTTAAGCCCCAGTGTGTTGATTGTCGAATGATAGCTGAAGTGGCCGTAGCCGAGAAAAGAGCTGTTTATCGGGTCGAAAACCGGCAGATCGATGCGGATCGCTTCTTTGTTGTAAGAATAGCTCAGGGTGATGTTGTCGGTGAGTCCGTATCCTATCGAGAGGGTTCGCAGGTCAACGTCCACCGATGATTCCACGCCTGAGAAATAGTATGTCGAAAAATCTTCGTATGCGTACGAAAGGGAAGTCCTGAAGTTGTAGTGGCCTATGTTTTGGGCTATCGGGATCAGGACAAGGCCTACTTCGCCGTCGGAGTTCGACATCCATGTTTCAGGTGTTATTTCCCATGGGCTGTGTACCGCGGGCTTTTTTTTCTTCGCCGCGGGTTCGGGTTTCTTTGAGGAAACTTCTTTTTGTTCCGCTTTTTTCAGTTCATCTTTTTTCGGGGTGGCTTTACTGTCTTTCGAACTTTCTTTTCCGGTCTCGGATTTTCTGGAACGGACTTTTTTCTTTTCTTTCTTATCGTCTTTTTTTTCGAGTGACCGCCTTTTGCTTTTTGAAGCAATTGTTTTCTTTTCAGCCGGCTTTTTATCAGCGGTTTTCATATCTTCAGGTTCTTCAGAAGATTCCGGGCTGTCTGCAACTTCTCCCGGGATGGAAAGCATTTTTCTGCTTCTTGTGAAGTTTTGCGTGGCCGGTGTTTCCGGTATGAGCGTTGGTATCTCAAATCCGTAAACGGCGCCTTCGACAATGTTTGATGAACCTTCTTCGATATAGAATTTTGCGAACCCCGGCCCGGTATCGACTACACGGGATTTCGCGATCAGTTTGTCGCCGAGGAATATCCCGAAAATAGTGCCGCTACCAACCTCGGACAATTTATCGGTGTACACGATAGCTGTCCGGTTTTCGACAACAAGGCTGACGGTGAGGATAAGCCTGTCTTCGGAAACTGCCGTGGATGAGGATGCAACGGCCAGAATTATTGAAAAAAGTGTGGCGGCTAATATTTTCGAATATTTGCAGTGCAAGATTTGCGTTGATCCTCCGGTTGATCAAAAGACCAGTGTGAATTGTAAGAATAATATCTCCGGCACAATCATGAGTCAATGCGTTCGCTGATTTCCGATCGTAACTCTTTGTCCTTCGAGAGTTTTGCGGTTTCGATCGGAATCCGGCAATGAATGCGGAAAATCAGGCGGGAAATATTTTTGTTACAATTCCGCCTGAGACCTGCATTTTTATATCACGACCTGTTATTTCATCAATAGTTGAATCTTCGACCTCAACGTTGGGATCGCAGATGTAAACTTTTTTATCATCGGTGTTGGGATCGGTCGAGACCAGCCGGGTATCCGAGAAGCGGTATGTATCGCAGGCATCTATGGATGTAACAAAGTCGTTTTTAGGAGTGAAGGCAAGCGCTCTCAGGTAATCTATATAGTTGGTCATATCCTCGATACGGGCGTCGCCGTTTTCGACAGCTGCCTCCGCAACCGCGAGAGATTCGAACATAAGAAGCCTTCTGTCGAAAGGTTTCGGAATGATATACTGGTTGCCGAAAACAAGATCGGCTCCTCCATAAGCTTCTTTAACTGAATCGGGGACTTCTTCTCTCGCGAGCGCGGCGATACCCCTCGCGGCGGCGAGTTTCATTTCCATCGAAATCCTTTTTGCCCTGACATCGAGTGCGCCCCTGAATATCAGAGGGAACCCGAGAACATTGTTGATCTGGTTCGGATAGTCCGAGCGGCCCGTTGACATGATATAAGGTTTATCTCCAAGCACTGCCGCTGTTTCCTCTGGAGAAATTTCCGGGTCCGGGTTGGCCATGGCGAAAATCCCCGGGTAATCTGCCATTTCGTTCAGCCACTCGGGCTCGAAGGTTCTGGAGCCGTCGCGGTTGAACCTCATCGAAACCATGACGGCAAGATCCGCGTTTTTGAGCGCATCTTTCAGCGTTCGGGCGGTTGTGTCGACGGCGAGCCTTCTCTTGTGTTCATTGAGGTCGTCGCGACCGCTGTGACACACGCCTTTCGAATCGACGATCAGCAGATTCCTGACGCCGGCTGTTTTAAGCATTTCTGCAATCCTGATGCCTGCCGCTCCGGCCCCGTTGATCACGACCTTCAGTTCGTCCATCGCTTTTCCGGTTATGATGCAGTAGTTCTGGACGCCCGCGAGCGAGATAACCGCGGTTCCCCACTGGTCGTCATGAAAAACCGGGATGGAAAGCATCTCCTGAAGCCTGTCCTCAACTTCGAAGCATTCCGGCGCGGCGATGTCTTCAAGGTTTATGCCTCCGTACATCGAAGCGATGGAAGCTGTCAGCTCGACCAGTTTATCGACATCTGTCCGGCCTTTGTTGCCGTTGACGCGGGAGTTCTCGAACGCGATCGGCCAGGCATTGGTTTCGCCGAAGGCTTTGAAAAGGACGCATTTACCTTCCATTACCGGGATGCCTGCCGCTGCGCCTATGTCGCCGAGCCCGAGAACAGCCGTGCCGTCCGTAACCACGGCTACGAGGTTGCTCCGCGCGGTGTGCGTGAACAGCACGCCGGGATCATCGACGATCGCTTTGCATACTTCAGCAACTCCGGGCGTGTATGCGAGGCTGAGTGACAGGCTGTCGTTCAGCCTCTTCGTCATCTGCAGCCCGATCTTGCCTCCAAGATGGTATTCCATCGCGAGTTCGCGTGTTATCTTCAATTGTCCAATCCTTCCACATATACATATTAAATTGGCCCGGATTTCTCACAGAGAAATCCGGAAAATCGCGATAATACCTGTCCTGCTGCGTTGCGGCGTCGGTTCGGGATCGGTCACATACGCAACAAGTATGCTCCCTCACCACTCACTCGCCGCGCCTTGTATTACAGGCATTCTCACGATTTTTAACCTGCACTGGTGAGAAATGCAAGTTAGTTGTGATTTTATGAGAAAATCATATTTATTACAAATATTGATATTAAATTGGCGGAAATTATCAGAAAGGGAAAACTTTTATCGGCGTATATTCCGCGCCCGACGGCTTGAGCGTGCTTTTGAAAAGAACCAGTGATGCGGCGGTGCATTCCGGGCAGTCCGCTTCCGTTTCCAGAATCCCGGGCTGTATCTGAGCCGGAATTTTGAAACGCGCAAGAGTGAGATGGCCGGAAAATTTTCTTTTTTCAGGCTCGAATCCCAGCGCTTCGAATTCAGGCTCGAGTTTATTGAAAATCGAACACAGTTCTTCGCTGCCTTTTTTTATCCCCGCCCAGAGAACTCTTGCTTTCCGGGGATTGGGGAACACGCCCAGCCCTACGAATTTCATGGTGAATCTATCCGACACTTTTTTGCCTTCGAGCATGTTTGAGATTTGTTCGATCCGGTTCGGGGAAACTTCGCCAAGGAATTTGATGGTGAGGTGGAATGCGGATGGCCCGGTCCATCGGGCATTTTTCAGGGAAGGTTTCAATTCCTGCTGAATTGAAGCCAGGGATTGCCGGACCTGTTCGGAAACTTCAACCGCAACGAATGCCCGGATTTTTTCTTCAGATTCTTCTGAACGCGACGACATCTCTCAGTTTGAGCAGTTCTTCCTTTATATTGTTCAGGTCTTCGGTGTTCTTTACGCCTATGATGAATTCGATCAGTTCGAGCCCTTCATCGCTTTGAATACCTGTTCTGGAGGCGATGACCTCGATTTTGTTTTTTTCGAACAATTCGAGGGTTTTCTGGAAAATGGTTTTTGTCGGGAATATTTTTAATTTGATTCTGGCCGGGAACAGTCTTCCGTTTGTTTTTCCCCAGGTCGCGGGATATTTTCGTCCCCGGAGGAAATAACGGCTTCTGTGAGGACAGCCCGCTCTGTGAACGACCATGCGCTTGCCGGTTACGCTTACTTCGATATCGTCGCCCGGAAGCGGGGCGCATAGCTCGCCCAGGAAAAGGCGCGCCTTAAGCTGCTTTTCACATTTGATGAGGCTGGTTTCGATAGGCCGCTGAAAAATCGGGTCTTTTGTAATGCTCGCGTCGGCTTCCCAGTCTTCGACCTCGATAATCTGGGTGTATCTTTTACGGAACACATCGAGCACAAGGCTCATCTCAAGTTTGCCGTACCCGATTTCCTCGTAAATGTCATCGAGATCATTTATCTGGAAGCTGAAAGCCACGTTTTTCAGTAATCTGTCCAGGTCTTCAATTCTA
>Ga0116162_10001119_pt1 | contig 17983 bp, 17 predicted proteins | sample AD_UKC105_MetaG_FD_89875 | JGI IMG/M metagenome (GOLD analysis project Ga0116162, IMG submission 89875) | Active sludge microbial communities of municipal wastewater-treating anaerobic digesters from Hong Kong - AD_UKC105_MetaG | ecosystem: Engineered > Bioreactor > Anaerobic > Digestate... | reverse complement strand
TCGACAATTTCAGCGAGAGCATGCTCGAAAAGATCACGAAGGTGCGCAAGAGCGGCCTCACCTTTGCCGCCGAGGCCGGAACCCAGCGCATGAGGGACGTCATCAACAAAAACGTGACGGAAGAGAATATTCTCGGTACCTGCAAGCGCGCCTTCGAGGGCGGCTATACTTCGGTCAAGCTCTATTTCATGATCGGCCTGCCGACGGAGACCGACGAGGACGTCCTCGGCATCATCGACACCGCCCAGAAGGTGGTCGATCTCTATTACAGCCTCAAGAACCACGCGAAGGGCAAAGCCGTGCAGGTGACCTGCAGCGTGGCAAGCTTTGTGCCGAAGCCGTTTACGCCCTTTGAATTTGAGCCGCAGGACGCCATGGAGGAATTGCAGCGCAAACAGCAGCTGATGCTGCACCATCTGCACACGCACAAGATTTCGCTCGATTGGCATGACGCAAGGACTTCCTTTATAGAAGCGGTTTTCGCGAGGGGTGACCGCCGTCTCGGTAAGGCCGTCGAATGGGCGTGGCGGCATGGCTGCAACCTCGACGGCTGGGACGAGCATTTTAAATTCGACGTCTGGATGCAGGCATTCGCCGAGACCGGGCTGGACCCGGCCTTCTATGCGAACCGCCGCAGGGCCTTCGACGAAGTGATGCCGTGGGAGCTGATGGATTACGGCGTCTCGAAGGAATTCCTGATCCGGGAGAACGAAAAAGCCCGGAACGCCGTGACCACGCCGAACTGCCGACTCCAATGTGCCGGCTGCGGCGTCACTGCGCTGAAAGGGGGCCCCTGCTTTGAATGACGTCCAGAATTTTACGGAGATCCGGCTGTTTTATACGAAAACCGGCAGCGCAAAATATATCTCGCATCTCGATGTGATGCGGGCCTTTCAGCGGGCGCTCAAGCGCACCAAAATCAAATTTTGGTATACGGAGGGGTTCCACCCGCATCTCTATTTAAATTTTGCCCTGCCGCTTTCCCTCGGCTACGAGAGCCTCTGCGAATGCGTGGATTTCCGTCTGTTGGAGGAGATTCCGCCCGAAGAGCTCGCAAAGAGGATCGGCGCGATGCTTCCGGTCGGGTTCCGGGTCCTGTCCGCCGGTCTTCCGGTCATGAAGGCCTCGGAGATCGGTTCGGCGGACTACGAGATCACGTTTTTCGTTCCCGGCAGCGGGGAGGAGGACGTGCTTGCGGCTTGGAGGGATGCTTTCGGCCGGCCGGAAATTCCGGTGCTCAAAAAGACCAAACGCGGGGAGCAGATCGTCGATCTGAAGCCGCAGACGGAGATCTCCGTGCTCTCCTGCGAGGACGGAAAGTTCCGCTTTCGGGCAAGGCTCGTATCCGGCTGTAAAGAGAACATCAATCCGGCGCTGCTGTTCGAGGCGTTTTCCGGGTTCTCCGGGCTATCCGCGGACGATATTTCCGTGACAAGGACTGCGGTTTATCACGAAAACGGGGAGATTTTCCGGTAATTCGGTAAAATGGTGCTTGCAATTTAAAAAACGATATGATAATATAATAAGGCTGTCGGTATGTCGGCAGATTCCGTCGTGTTCCGGCGACGGGAACGGCACATGGATGCCGGACGGGCAGTCCTCTGTCACAGGATGCGTATCCGTGAGCATGAATGTCTGAAAAACAAGTAGGAGGATATTTTTATGGATGCATTGAAACTGATTACAGAGAGCTGCATGAAGCAGGATCTGCCGGAAGTTGCCGTCGGCGACACCGTGCGGGTATTTTGCAGAATCAAAGAGGGAGACCACGAAAGAATTCAAATCTTTGAGGGTGCCGTCATCGCAAAACAGCACGGCGGCATCGCCGAGAGCTTTACCGTCCGCCGCGTTGCCCATGGCTGCGGCATCGAGAGAGTTTTCCCGATTCACAGCCCGCTGATCGACAAGATTGAGCTTGTCCGCCACGGCCGCGTCCGCAGAGCGAAACTGTATTACCTCCGCGACAGAGTCGGCAAGGCCGCCAAGGTCAAACAGGTCCGGTAATCGAATCTTGGAATTTTGTACTCCTCCATTTTTTCATGGAGGAGTATTTCTTTCTGCCTCTTTTTGAGGTATAATTACAATATTATGGATACGTGGATGCAGGGAGGCGAATGCATGGAAGGTGAAGAAATCAATATTCAGTGGTTTCCGGGACATATGGCAAAGACCCGGCGCCTGATGAAGGCAAATCTGCCTCTCGTCGACATCGTCGCGGAGGTGCGGGATGCAAGGATTCCGATCTCCAGCAGTAACCCGGAGATGAGGAATCTCGTCGGCGGAAAGCCGAGAATCATCCTGCTTAACAAATGCGATATGGCCGATGAGCATCTGACAAACGAATGGGTGGAGTATTATCGCGGCAAGGGTATTCCGGCGATCGCGACGGACTGCCGCAGCGGAAAGGGATTTAAACAGATCTCTCCGCTCGTGAAAAAAACGCTGGAGAAAGAGCTTGAAAAACGGGAACGAAAAGGCATGGCCGGGAAGCCGATCCGGATGATGGTCGTCGGCATCCCGAATGTCGGGAAATCCTCGTTCATCAACCGCTTTTCCGGGGCAAAGAAGACAAAGGTCGAGGACCGTCCCGGCGTGACGAGAGGAAAACAGTGGGTCGCTTTGGACAACGGCGTGGATCTTTTGGATATGCCGGGCGTGCTCTGGCCGAAGTTCGAGGATAAGACCGTCGGCGAGCATCTGGCGTTCACCGGCGCCATCAAGGACGACATCATGGATACCGAGTCGCTGGCCGCCCGGCTTGCAGGTCTGCTCGACCGGGAATATCACGACCTGTTCTGCGCGCGCTATAAGCTCGCGGAAGGGGAGACGGACGGAAAAGAGCCGCACGATCTGCTGAGGCTGGTCGGCGAAAAGCGCGGCATGAAGATCGCCGGCGGAGAGATCGATATGGATCGGGCCGCCGCCATGCTGCTCGACGAGTTCCGCGGCGGAAAGATCGGCCGCATCACTTTGGAGAAGCCGAATGAGTCTCTATGAATTTGAGCGCGCAAAACGCGCGGAGGGATATTCCGTCATCTGCGGCGTGGACGAGGCCGGAAGAGGGCCGCTCGCCGGTCCGGTCTATGCCGCGGCGGTTATTTTGCCCGCGGATTACGAGATCGAAGGCGTCAACGACAGCAAAAAGCTCTCCGCACAAAAGCGCGAGCGGCTTTTTGACGAGATCACGGCGCATGCGCTTGCCTATGCGGTCATAAGCTTCGACAACCGCGTGATCGACGAGATCAATATTCTGGAAGCCACGATGCGGGCGATGAAACAGGCGGTGGAGAGTCTCTCCGTCCGACCGGACATCGTCTACATAGACGGCAACCGTACCCCAAAACTCGATCTTTCCTGTAAGGCGGTGATCGGCGGCGATGCCGTTTCGGCGAGCATCGCGGCGGCCTCGATCTTGGCCAAAGTGAGCCGGGACCGCTTCATGCTGGAGATGGACCGTCAGTATCCGGAATATGAATTTGCAAGGCACAAGGGTTACCCGACGGCCCTGCATTACGAAAAGCTCCGGGAATACGGCCCTTGTGAGATCCACCGCCTGACGTTTTTGAAAAAAATGCACTGACGACGGGCGAGGCGAAATTTCACCGGCAGATGTCGGTAAAATGCCCGTGAAGGGCAGTTTCTCCGGTGGGGCAAAAGATTTTTCTATCGGAGGAGAGCGTCTTTCCGATACGCGAAAAACCGGAGCAAAGAGTAAACGGTTCCCATGTTCCGGCGAATTGAAAAACAGAAGCGCGGATCAGAGAAACCTGAAAAAAGGCCGCGAAAAACGATCTGCCCAAAAATAAATGATCTTTTACAGAAATGGGTTTCTTTCCGATACGACAAAAGGCGAATACTTCTGTGTTTCCCGGTAAAATTTACCGAAAAAGCCCGGGAGTACGAAGAGATTGTGGCATGTGAAAAGGTAAGGGGAGCGCATATTTTTCGGAGAAGAGGTCTCTCCCGGCCCGATCATAAGAAAGCTGGAACGGATATGGCGACGGAAAAAAGGCGGCGCGGCGATCTCGGCGAGGATTATGCCGCGCAGTGGCTCGAGCGGCAGGGTTATCAGATTCTCGCGCGGAATTTCCTGACGAAGATGGGAGAACTGGACATCGTCGCGAAGAAGGACGGTATCGTCTCTGTCGTCGAGGTGAAAGCCCGCGCGGAGGACTGCCTCTATGCGCCGCGGGAAGCCGTGACGGCCTCCAAGCGCCGAAAGATATGTAAAGCCACAATTCTTTACACAATAGAAACCGGAGAGAAAGCCAAAATCCGTTTCGACGTTTTTGAAGTGATCTATGATAAAACGACGTTGAAAATCAAATCACATACGTTTATTCCGAATGCTTTTGAGATGGAAGCCGGGTTTTAAATCCGCTTCGACGTTTTTGAAGTGATCTATGATAAAACGACGTTGGAAATCAAATCACATACGTTTATTCCGAATGCTTTTAAAAAGGAGGCTCGGCCTTGAATTATTTTGATCTTCACTGCGATTCCCTGACCGGCGCTTTGCAGAACAGCGCGGACATGGACGCCGGGCGGTTACAGGTTTCCCTCGGCAAAACGGCCTCGCTGGAGAAATACTGCCAGTGCTTCGCCGTCTTTCTTCCGGATACGATCCGCGGAGAGGACGCATGGAATTATTATCAGATTGTCCGGCACTATTTCGGCCGTCAACTCGAAAAATTTTCCGACCGCTGGGAACAGGCGAAAACCGGCTCGGACATCGGCCGGATCACCGCCGCCGGAAAGACCGCGGCCGTCTTTACGTTGGAGGGCGGTGCCGTCCTCGGCGGAAAGCTTTCGCGCCTCGCCGAAGTGAAGGCCGACGGCGTAAAGATGATGACCCTTACATGGAACGGCGAAAACGAACTCGGCTTCGGCGCGCCGGATCCGGAAAAAGGGCTCAAGCCGTTCGGCATTGAGGCGATTCGGGAAATGGAGCGGATCGGCATCGGGATCGACATCTCCCACCTCTCCGACGCAGGGATCGAGGACGTGTTCCAGAATGTCTCCGGCCCGGTGATCGCCACCCATTCCAACAGCCGTCCGCTCTGCGGGCATATGCGGAATCTGGAGGACGAATATTTCCGGGAGATCGCGAGACGCGGAGGGCTTGTCGGCATCAATTTCTATAAGGCCTTCCTGAACGACGATCCGGAGAAGGCCACACTAATGGACATCGCCCGCCACATCGCTCATTTTGTCGAACTCGGCGGAGAGGATACGGTCTGCATGGGCAGCGATTTCGACGGCTGCGAGGTTGTGCCGGGACTCGAAGATCTGACGAAACTCGGGGATCTTTCCGTCGTATTGAGAGAATCCGGCTTTACGGAAGCTCAGACGGAAAAATTCTTCTGGGGAAACGCCTATCAATATTTTATCGGTCATTTTTGAGGACGAAAGCATGAAATTTCAAAGCACCAGAAATGTAAACAGAAAAGCGACGCCTTCAGAGGCCATTTTTTCCGGCATCGCGCCGGACGGGGGCCTCTATGTCCCGGAGGAATTTCCGGCGCTTTCCATGGAGGGGATCACCGCCTTCGCCGGGAAACCCTATTATGAGAACGCCGCGCGGGTTCTCGGGGCCTTTTTTACGGATTTTACGGAGGAGGAGATCCTCGCCTGCACGAAGAATGCCTATCTCGGCAAGTTTGAAAACGACATCCCGGCGCCGCTCACGATGCTGGGGGAGAACTGCTGCCTGATCGAACTCTGGCACGGGCCGACCTGCGCATTCAAGGATATTGCGCTTCAGCTCCTGCCGTATCTGCTCGCGAAGGCCGCGGAAAAATGCGGCGGCGGGAAAAAATCCGTGATCCTCACCGCGACCTCCGGCGACACCGGAAAGGCCGCGCTCGAGGGGTTCTGCAACGTCCCGGGGACGGAGATTTTTGTTTTTTATCCGGAGGACGGCGTCAGCAGCATGCAGAAGCTGCAAATGGCCTCTCAGAAGGGAGAAAATGTCCATGTTCGCGCCGTAAAGGGAAATTTCGACGACACGCAGACCGCCGTCAAGCGGATTTTTACGGATGAAGCCGTGAAGGCCGCGCTCGCGGAGAAGGGTATGGCCTTTTCGAGCGCGAACTCGATCAATATCGGCCGGCTCGTGCCGCAGATCGTCTATTATCTCGAGGCCTATGCGAAGCTCGCCGCCGACGGCAAAATCAAGGCGGGGGACGAGATCAATATCGCCGTGCCTTCCGGCAACTTCGGCGACATCCTCGCGGCCTACTACGCAAAAAAAATGGGCCTGCCGGTCCATAAACTGATCTGCGCCTCCAACTCCAACCATGTGCTGACGGATTTCATCCGCACCGGCGTCTACGACCGCAACCGTCGGTTTTATACCACGGTCACCCCTTCGATGGATATTTTGATCTCCAGCAATCTGGAGCGTCTGTTGTTCGATTATTCCGACAAGGATGCCGCCGTCGTCCCCGCGCTGATGAAAGCGCTTGCGGAAAAGGGCGTCTACGAGGTCTCCGGCAAGGTGAAAGCAGGGCTTCAGACCGATTTCTGGGCCGGCTGGTGCTCGGAGGAGGACACTTTCCGGACGGTCGGGGAGGTCTTTGCGGACTATCATTACCTCTGCGATACCCATACGGCGGTCGCGCTGGAAGTCTGCCGCCGCTATCGGCAGGAGAACGGAGATCGCCGCATGACCGTGACCGTCTCGACGGCGAGCCCATATAAATTCCCTGCAAGCGTGCTCAAAGCCGTCACCGGGGAGACCACCTCCGACGAATTTGCCGCCGCGGAGAAATTGGAGCAAATTTCCGGCATGCTCATGCCGGAATCGCTGCGCGCGCTCAAAAACGCGGAGATCCGGTTCACCGGATTGAGCGGGAAAGAAGATCTGAAAGAGTACGTTTTGAGCACGATAGGAGGGTGACATGGCGCTTTTTGCGATCGGGGACCTGCATCTTTCTCTCGGGACTAATAAACCGATGGATTCGTTTTACGGCTGGGACAACTATGTCGCCCGGCTGGAACAGAATTGGCGCGAAACGGTCGGCAGCGGGGATACCGTTGTGATTCCGGGGGACTTTTCGTGGGGCGTCTCGCTGGAAGAGGCGCTGCCGGATTTTCGGTTTCTGGAAGCCCTGCCCGGAAGAAAACTGCTCCTGAAAGGCAACCATGATTATTGGTGGAACACCCGGCGCAAGACGGAGGCCTTTTTTGAAGAACAGGGAATCAGGACGATCGGTCTTCTGCACAACAGCGCGGAAACCGCGGACGGCATGATCCTCTGCGGCACACGGGGCTGGGTTTTCATGCCGGACGAGGAGCACGATCTCAAAATCTCTGCAAGGGAGGCGCTCCGGCTGGAGCTGTCTCTGAAAAACGCGGAACGATTCGGCGAGGGTGAAAAAATTGTGTTTCTTCATTACCCGCCGGTATATGCGAACGAGATCGTACCCAATATGATTGATATGCTGCTCAAATACGGGGTTCGGCGCGTCTATTACGGCCATATTCACGGCGCGGCGAGAAGCATGGCGAACGAGGGAGAATACATGGGGATTTTGTATAAACTTGTCTCCGCCGACCATCTCCGCTTCACGCCTTGGAGAATTGATCCTTTCGAAGGAAGAATCTTTTAGAAAATTTATAGAAATTTAATATTTCTTATGATATAATAATCAAGTTACTGAAAAACGCAACTATCGGGAGGAAACAGAATGGAACTGACACATTTTGAAAAGACCGGAGCGAATGAGTGCAAACTCACCGTCTCTGTAAACGCCGAGGAATTTAACCGTGCGATCGAATCCGCCTATCAGAGCAACGCGAAGAAGCTGACCGTTCCGGGATTCCGCAAAGGAAAAGCGCCCCGCGCCCTGATTGAAAAATATTATCCCAGAGAGCATTTTTATCAGGACGCCATCCGGGAGTCCTATCCGGAGGCCTATGAATATGCGGTCGAACAGGCGGGGATAGAGCCGATTGACCGTGCCGAGATCGAGCTGCTGGACTGCGGCGCGGACGGCTATTCCTTTACCGCGACCGTGACCGTGAAGCCGGACGTCGAGGTCAAGAACTATACGGGCATCGAAACGAAGAAAACCGTCAAAACTGTTACCGACGAACAGGTTGAAACCGAACTGGACAGGCTTCGCACGCGCAATGCGAGACTGGTCGACGTTGAGGACCGCCCGGCGCAGATGGGCGACCGTGTGACGCTGGATTACGACGGCTACAAGGACGGCGTCGCTTTCGACGGCGGAAAAGGTGAGAATTATGAGCTGGAACTCGGTTCCAATACGTTTATTCCGGGCTTTGAAGAACAGGTCGTCGGCCACGGCGTCGGCGAGGAATTCGACGTCAACGTGACTTTCCCGGAGGATTACCATGAGGAATCCCTCAAAGGCGCTCCGGCGGTTTTCAAATGCAAAGTCAACAAAATCCAGTTTAAGGATGTTCCGGCCGCCGACGACGAGTTTGCAAAGGATGTCAGCGAGTTCGACACGCTCGACGAGCTGAAGGCCGAGATCAAGAGACGCAACGAGGAACGGAACGCGACCGAGAGCGATTCGGACGTTGAGAATCAGCTTGTCGACGCCGTGCTCGCAAACACCACCGTGGAAGTGCCGGAAGTCATGTACGAGATCCGGATGAACGATATGATGGAAGATTTCGAGGCCCGCCTTAAACAGAGTGGTCTGGACCTTGAGAGCTATCTGATGTACACCGGCTCCGACAAGGAAAAATATAAAGAAGGCTTCCGTCCGCAGGCCGAGCGCCAAGTCAAGATCCGTCTTGCGCTGGAGAAGATCGCGAAGCTCGAGGGCATGGATGTCACCGACGAAGAATATGATGATGAATATAAAAAACTGGCCGAAAAGTACGGCATGAAGGAAGAAGAAGTCCGCGCCGCCATTCCGGAAAAAGATCTGAAACAGGATCTCCTCGTGGAAAAGGCCATCCAATTTGTCCGCGACCACGCGAAGATCACGGAAGCGGCGGAGGGCGAAGAGGCCGCTCCGGCTCCGAAGAAACGCGCGCCGAGAAAGAAAGCGACGAAGGAAACGGCCGCCGCGGCGCCTGAAAAAGAGACTCCGGCCGAATCCGCTCCGGCTGAACCGGCTCCGGAAAAACAGGCCGAAGAAAAACAGGCCGAGGAAGCTCCCGCGCCCAAGAAACGCTGCGTCAGGAAGAAAAAATCCGATATCGACATGGACATCGACTGATTTTTGCGCCGACAGACAGATTTAAGCATTGAAGAAACGAGGTAAGGCAAATGAGTTTAGTCCCGATGGTCATCGAGCAGACCAACCGCGGCGAACGTTCGTATGATATTTTTTCCCGTCTGCTCAACGACAGGATCGTGATGCTTTGCGAGGAGGTCAACGACACCACGGCAAGTTTGGTTGTCGCCCAGCTTCTCTATTTGGAAGGGCAGGATCCGGATAAGGACATCAGCCTGTATATCAACAGCCCGGGAGGTTCCATCTCCGCCGGTATGGCGATCTATGACACGATGCAGTATATCAAATGCGACGTCTCCACCATCTGCGTCGGCATGGCGGCCTCGATGGGCGCGTTTCTCCTTTCTTCCGGAGCGAAGGGCAAGCGGTTTGCCCTGCCGAACAGCGAGGTCGTGATCCATCAGCCGCTCGGCGGCGCGCAGGGTCAGGCCTCCGACGTCAAAATTCATGCGGACCACATCATTCGCATCCGCGAAAGATTGAACCGCCTGTTCTCCGAGCAGACAGGCCAGCCGCTGGAAGTGATCTACCGGGATACGGACCGCGACAACTTCATGTCCGCGGATGAGGCCCTTGCATACGGTCTGGTGGACCGTGTCATCACTAAACGCCAAGAGGTGTGACGAATGGCAACAAAAGACGATCACAGCAAAATGCTGCGCTGCTCCTTCTGCGGCAAGACGCAGGACATGGTCTATAAAATGATCGCCGGCCCCGGCGTCAGCATTTGTGACGAATGCGTCGAGTTGTGCCGCCAGATCATCGAGGAAGACAGCAAGGAACAGGTGCACGGAAAAAAGAATCATCGTCCGAAAGAGATCATCGATCCGGCGGCGATTCTGAAGCCGGCCGAGCTTAAAGCTGTCCTGGACGAGTATGTGATCGGTCAGGAGGCCGCGAAGATCACGCTCAGCGTCGCGGTTTATAATCACTACAAACGCATTCTTTCGCGCCTCGACACGGAGGACGTCGAGCTTCAAAAGAGCAACGTCCTGCTGATCGGCCCGACGGGCACCGGAAAGACATTGCTTGCGCAGACGCTGGCAAGGACGCTCGGCGTTCCCTTCGCCATCGCGGACGCCACAACGATCACCGAGGCCGGCTATGTCGGCGAGGACGCGGAGAACGTCCTGCTCCGGCTGATCCAAGCCGCGGATTTCAACATCGAGGCGGCCCAGCGCGGCATCATCTACATCGACGAGATCGACAAAATCTCCCGCAAATCCGAAAACCCTTCGATCACGAGGGATGTCGGCGGCGAGGGTGTCCAGCAGGCGCTGCTCAAGATGCTCGAGGGCACGATCTCCAATGTCCCGCCGCAGGGCGGAAGAAAACATCCGCAGCAGGAATTCATCAAAATCGATACGACCAATATTTTGTTTATCTGCGGCGGCTCGTTTGACGGCATCCTGCCGATCATCGAGAAGCGCATCTCCAGTTCGGCGCTCGGTTTCGGCGCCAACGTGCGGAGCAGCAAGTCGAAGGAATCCTCCGATCTGCTCCGGCAGGTCAATCCGCACGACCTCGTAAAATTCGGTATCATCCCGGAGATGGTCGGCCGTCTTCCGGTGATTACGACGCTTGACGATCTCGATCTCCATGCGCTGGTGCGCATTCTGACCGAGCCGAAAAACAGCTTGGTGAAACAGTATCAGAAAATCTTTTCCCTTGACGGCGTCGATCTTCAGTTTACCGACGACGCGCTCCATGCGATTGCGCAGAAGGCCATCGACCGTAAAACCGGCGCGAGAGGCCTGCGCTCCATCATGGAGGAGACGCTCTCCGGCCTGATGTTCTCGATCCCGTCCGACCCGACGGTGGAAATCGTGGTGGTCGGCTCCGGCTGCATCACCGACGGAACCGCGCCCGAGATCGTCCGGAATCCGGCCAAAAAGGCCGTTCCGCTCGCGATCGCCGCGGATACCTCCCGGGACGCAGCCGATTTCTGAACCAAGAACCCAATACACGAAAACCGTCCGTTATGATAAATGCGATGCGTTTGTCGTAGCGGACTTTGTTCATCTCCTGAAAATTCAATCCGAAACGGAGGTTTCGAACATGGATGAAAAAATCACGGAAAATCCCTCGGTCATCATGCCGATGATCGCCATGCGCGGCATCGTGTTGTTCCCGAAGGTCGTCCTGCACTTCGATGTGGGGCGCAAAAAATCTATTGCGGCCCTTAACGACGCCATGAAGAAGGACCAACTGGTCTTTCTTTCCGCACAGAAAGATATCAAGGATGAGGATCTGAAGCCCGACCAGATGTACGATGTCGGCGTCGTGGCGGAGGTCCGCCAAGTCATCAAGACCGGCAGCGACGTGATGCGCATCCTTGTGGAGGGCAAATACCGCGCGAGGCTGATCGAAATGGTCTCCGAGGAGCCCTATTTTGAGGCAAAGATTCAGGAATATCCGCTGCACAGTCTCCGCCCGAGAAAAAGCATCCTCTGTGACGCGCTGATGCGTACCATCAAGGAACTCTTCAACGAATACTGCTATCTGATCCCCAAGATGCCCAAGGAAATCGTCGTCAACGCCCTCGGTACGGACGATCCGATTTTCCTCGGCGAGTATCTGACGGGGAACCTGAACCTTGAGGTCGAGGACAAGCAGGCGATCCTTGAGGAATCGAGCTATGTCAAGCGGCTGGAACTGCTCGCCTCCGTGCTCGAAAACGAGAACTCCATCCTCAATGTTGAGCACGATATTTTTGAGAAGGTCAAGGATCAGGTCGACCAGAACCAGCGTGAATACTATTTGCGCGAGCAGCTCAAAGCCATCAACGAGGAGCTGGGCGAGGGGGAGAACGTCCAGGAGGAAGCGGACGTTTACCGCGATAAGATCGGCGCCATGCACCTCGGCGACGAGGTACATAAGAAGTTGCTGGAGGAGGCGGACCGCCTTGGCAAACAGCCGGTCGGCAGCCATGAATCCGACGTGATCCGCAACTATCTGGATACCTGTCTCGCGCTGCCGTGGAATACCGAGACGACGGACCGCATCGACCTCGACCGGGCAAAGAAACTCCTTGACAGAGATCATTACGGCCTCGAAAAGGTTAAAGAGCGGATTCTGGAGCTGCTTGCGGTGCGGAAACTCGCCCCGGATGTCAACGGACAGATCCTCTGCCTCGTCGGGCCTCCCGGCGTCGGCAAGACCTCCGTCGCCAAGTCCATCGCCAACACGATGGGCCGCAAATACGCCCGGATTTCCCTCGGCGGCATGAAGGACGAATCGGATATCCGCGGCCATAGAAAGACGTATATCGGTGCCATGCCCGGCCGCATCATGAATGCCGTGAAGCTCGCCGGCAGCAAAAATGCGGTGATCCTGCTCGACGAGATCGACAAGATGGGCAACGATTTCCACGGCGACCCGGCCTCCGCCATGCTGGAAGTGCTGGATCCCGAGCAAAACGTCGCCTTCCGCGATCATTACATTGAAGTGCCGTTTGACCTCTCTAAAATTCTATTCATCACGACGGCAAACGATATGAGCGCGATTCCGGAGCCGCTGCTCGACCGTATGGAGGTTATCAATCTGACGACCTACACTCGCGAGGAGAAGTTTCAGATCGCAAAGCGCCATCTGCTGAAGAAGCAGATGAAGCGCCACGGCCTCACGGCAAAGGAATTCAAAGTCACGGACGATGCGCTCTACGCCGTCATCGACTTTTATACAAGAGAAGCGGGCGTCCGGAACACCGAACGCAACCTTGCCGCCCTCTGCCGCAAGGCTGCGAAGCAGATCGTCGGCGGGAGTACGGAAAAAGTAATTGTCACGGATAAGAATATCCATGACTTCCTCGGCGTTAAAAAGTTCAAACCCGAGAGCATCCAGAAAGAAAACGCGGTCGGGCTCGTCAACGGACTCGCATGGACGGAAGTCGGCGGCGAGATGATGCAAATTGAAACGGCGATCCTCGACGGATCCGGCAAAGTGGAACTGACCGGAAACCTCGGCGACGTGATGAAGGAATCCGCCCATGCGGCGATCAGCTTCGTGCGTTCCTGCACGGAGAAATACGGCATCGAGCATGATTTCTATAAAACGAAAGATATTCACATTCATGTCCCGGAGGGCGCGGTGCCGAAAGACGGTCCTTCCGCCGGCGTGACCATCTGTACCGCGATCGTTTCGGCGCTCTCCGGCACCGCGGTCCGCCGCGAAGTCGCCATGACCGGCGAGATCACGCTGCGGGGTAGGGTGCTCGCCATCGGCGGCCTCAAAGAAAAAACCATGGCCGCCTATGCCGCGGGAATCAAGACCGTCATCATTCCGGAGGACAATCTCCCCGACCTCGAGGAGATCGATCAGGTCGTGAAGGACGGGGTGGAGTTTATCCCCGCCGACAACATTGAAACGGTGCTGAAGACCGCTCTGGTGCATCCGCTGGAGCCGACAGTCGTCAAGGATCTTCCGTCTTTGGAAGATCAGCTCCCGGTGCTCAGTTACAGCCCGAATCAGCCGGTCGGCACGACCATCGCGCAGTAAGAAAGCATACGGATGCCGCCCGCCCATTTAAAGGATCGTTCCGAACAAGCGAAGTTCCCGATTTTCTTTAGATTTCGGATCGGAACTCTAAGGAACCGGAGCTTTCGCGAATGATTTGGGCCGGCATGGGACGAGAAAAGCAAAGCCGCGCATGAAACCGGTCGTATGCACGGACGGTAAAAAGGGGAAGAATATGGATTTCAGAAATGTGGTCTTTGAGGCCGCCTATGGGACATCAAAACAGCTTCCGCCGGATGATGCCGTGGAATTTGCGTTTGCCGGACATTCCAACGTCGGCAAATCCTCGCTGATGAATAAAATTTTCGGGCGAAAGAACCTTGCGCGCGTCTCCTCTCAGCCCGGAAAAACCGCCACGGTCAACTTTTTTGACGCAGGCGGCGTAAAGTTTGTGGACTTGCCGGGATACGGCTACGCAAAAATTTCGCTCAGCGAAAAAAAGCGCTGGGCCGATCTGGTGGAAGGCTACCTGATGAGCGGGCGAGATATCCGGCTCGTCGTCCAGCTCGTCGACAGCCGGCACGCGCCCACGCAGGACGACCTCGACATGATCAACTTTCTGATCGACAACGAGATGCCGTTCATCATCGCGCTGACGAAGTGCGACAAGCTCAACAAGTCGGAGCGGCAGAATCGGGCGGAGGCTTTCGCGGAGGAGATTCCCTGCGCGGATCAGATCACGATGCTTTTTACCAGCACGGAAACCGGGGAGGGCATCGAAGAGCTGAAGACGATTTTTGAGGACCTGACAAGGGACGACGAATAGATTCATGAAAAAGCTCCGGGGCAAATGACCTCGGAGCTTTTTATGGAGCTGTTTTTCGGAATGGTTCCGATCCCGTCGGCGCAGGCGGCTGCGTTTTTTTCGAGTCTGCCGGGGATAAGCACTCGGCGGCACTACGTCATCCTGACGGTTATGGAACATTGCGGATATACGGATGAACCGGATGCCGGAGGTGTGTCGGCGGCATCTCTAGCCGCCAAATGGGCCGCCGCCAACTCCTTCCGGGAGAGGATGAGAAACTGCTTTTGCCGCAGAAGAACCGCGGGGCAGAGATATTTTTGTAGTTTCAAAAGAATTTTTACTTTTTCATCTTGATTATCACAAACTAAAGTATTAAAATTTTATTGAATGAAAGCAGGAGGCGTTTGAATGAATAACAAGTTGAAGAATTCCAACATGGACTTTTTGTTTGATGCGGTCCTGACGCTGAAAACCCGCGAAGAATGTTATAATTTTTTTGACGATCTCTGTACGATGCCGGAGATGAAGGCGCTATCTCAGCGGATCGTCGTGGCGAAGATGCTGACCGAGCATAAAGTGTACAGCGACATCGTCAGCGAGACCGGCGCTTCCACCGCGACGATCAGCCGGGTTAACCGCTCGCTGATCTATGGCAGCGACGGATATGCGGTCGCCTTCGAGCGGCTGATGGAGAAGGAGACCGACGGTCAAAAGGAGTCAACCGATCCCGCAGAAAAGGATTCCCCGGAGGATGTGTTTTACCAGACCGGGGAATGACCATCCGGGAGGTAAAATCAAACTATAAAGGGCTGTTTCGGACAGCCTTTTTTCATGCGGAGGAATTCAAATGTCAGATTATTCCGGATTTGCCCCATATTATGACCGTTTCACCCAAAACGTAGATTATCCGACCCGCGCCCGGTACTTCGACGCGGTGATCCGGCGGTATGCCCCGAGTGCAAAGCTGGTTCTCGACCTCGCCTGCGGAACCGGCAGCCTCACCTTCGAGCTCGAAAAGCTCGGGTACGACATGATCGGGTCGGACGGCTCATGGGAGATGCTCTCCGTCGCCGCGGCAAAAAGGGGAGCGCAGAAGAGCAAGGCGCTTCTGCTCTGTCAGGAGATGCGGTCGCTTGATCTCTATGGAACCGTCGATGCCGCAGTCTGCGCATTGGACAGCCTCAACCACATTCTTGACGAGGCGGAACTGCGGGAGACGTTCGGGAAAGTGTCGCTGTTCTCCAATCCGGGGGCCTGCTTTGTTTTCGACGTGAATACGCCCTACAAGCACCGGGAAATCCTCGGCAACAACAGCTTTGTCTATGAGGACGAGGGCGCGCTCTGCGTCTGGCGCAACAGCTACGATCCCGAGGGCGACACGGTGGACATCACGCTGGACTTTTTTGAGCACGAGGATGAGCACGGCCTTTACCGCCGCAGTACCTCGGAATTTTCGGAGCGGGCGTGGCCGCTGGAGGACCTCCGCGCCATGCTCGAAGAGAGCGGCTTTACGGTGGAGGCTGTCTTTGACGAGGACAGCTTTTCTCCGCTGCGCCCGGAGAGTCAGCGGGCCGTCTTTGTCGCGCTGAAAAAGTGAATTTGCAAACGAATTTCCATTGGTGATATAATAAAAGTAAGGATCAGAAACGGGAGGGGGAAAGATCGGCATGCACTGCACCGGCAAAAAAAGAAACGGATTTACCCTGCTGGAGATGTTGGTGATCGTTGCGGTTGTCGCGCTTTTGGCCGCGATGGTGATTCCCGTTTATAACGACGCTTTGGAAAAGACGCGGGAGTCGGTCTGTACCGCCAACCGGCGGAGCTTATATGCCGTGCTTTCCATGAGAAAACTGACGGACAAATTGGATACGCTGGAGGACGCCCTCGATGCCTATGAGGCGGAGGGACGGGACCTGCTCGCGGAATATCCCTGTATCGCCGGAGGCGTGATCTCCGTGGAGGGGGATGCGGTCATCTGTTCCATCCATGGGCATGAGGGCTCAAAGACCTATTTTTCCGGGATCTCCGGGGGAACGATTCAGGATTATCGCTCCGTGCTGATCGATTTTTCCGAGACGGTACCGGCCTATCTGGGAGAGATGTATAAGCTGGAAGTGCTTTCAAGCGGAAAGCTCAATGGATTCTGGGAGACGGAGGGCGCGGTCTTTCATGATTCGCTGACGGGCCTGTACGACCGGCGGTTTGCCATGGAAACGCTGAATATGTATATTGCTCAAAAAGCAACTCCGCTGTCCGTTGTACTGGGCGACATCAACGGGCTTAAAAAGATCAATGACATAAAAGGATATAATGCGGGCGACGAAGTTCTCATGCAAATTGCATGGATTCTTCAGGAACACTGTCGCGGGAAGGATATTGCCGCGCGCTGGAGCGACGACGAATACCTTTTGGTATTTCCATATACCTCCGCGGAGGAGACGCGGCTGCTTCTGAACCAGTTGCAGGAGGCGCTGAAAGAGCTGTCCGGAGACATGGAGGACGACGGCATCATGACCTTCGGGTATGCGACGAGCGACGCCGATACCCGGGGGGCGGAGGAGCTTATCCGGGAAGCCGAAAAATGGATGTACCGCAAGAAGATGCTGGTCAGCCATAGCTACCGGGGCAGCATCATGAAGCTTCTGCTGTCGACGCTGCATGAAAAAAGTCCGGAGACTCAGGAGCATTCCAACCGGATGGCGGATTACTGCCGCTGGGTCGCCGAAAAGCTTGGCCTCTCCGATGAGGCAATCAATGATCTTGTAATTTTAGCGATGCTGCATGATATCGGAAAGATGGGAATCAACCGCAAAATTCTCAATAAGCCCGGTCCTCTTTCCGTCGAAGAACGCCGGGAGATCGAACAGCATCCGGAAATCGGATACCGGATCACGCGGAATATTCCGGAGCTTTCTCAGGTATCCCAATATATTCTGGCACACCATGAGCGCTGGGACGGCGACGGATATCCGAACAAGCTGCGCGGAGAAGAGATTCCGCTGGCGAGCAGAATCATTTCTGTGGTCGATGCGTACGACGTCATGACCTCCGGCAGAGTTTACCGACCTGCCCGCAGCGCGGAGGAGGCCCTCGCCGAACTGAGCCGGTGCGCCGGGACGCAGTTTGACCCCACCATCGTAGATATCTTTACAGAGCTGATCACCTCAAAAGTGCTCCATATAACTTCTTCACAGACAAAAGAAGAGGTTTCCGAACGCCAAACCGGCGGACAGTCGCCCGAGGAAAACGACCGTCCGAGTCCGGAAGAGGAATAGAAACTTTTTTCGTTTTTGGGGGCAAATTCCGCCGCCCGACCGGGAAAATGGGCGAAAAATAGAAAGCTCTGGCGTCACTTTCAGTGCCGGTAAATAAATGAAAAAGAAAGGAACCGCATAACCATGCGATTCCTTTTCTTTATGGGTGGTGGAGACAACAGGACTTGAACCTGTGGCCCCCTGCTTGTAAGGCAGGTGCTCTAACCAGCTGAGCTATGCCTCCGTGCGAC
>Ga0116162_10001117_pt1 | contig 18002 bp, 22 predicted proteins | sample AD_UKC105_MetaG_FD_89875 | JGI IMG/M metagenome (GOLD analysis project Ga0116162, IMG submission 89875) | Active sludge microbial communities of municipal wastewater-treating anaerobic digesters from Hong Kong - AD_UKC105_MetaG | ecosystem: Engineered > Bioreactor > Anaerobic > Digestate... | reverse complement strand
GGTCATGTTGGGGAAATTGCCCAGCTCTTCGTGGCGGCCGGTATTGATGTCGTAGAGGTAAACACGCGGGCCTCGGCGGCCATAGGACATGTAGGTGATCTGTTGGCGCGATGGTGAAAAGCGCGGTGTAAGCACCAGGTCGCGGCCATCGGTAAGATATTTATGGTTGGCGCCGTCCTGATCCATAATGGCGAGGCGTTTGACGCGGGCCTGCGGCGGGCCACTTTCGGCAACATAGACGATGCGGGTGTCAAAATAGCCCTCCTCACCAGTCAGGCGTTTATATATCTCATCAGAAATAATATGGGCAATGCGGCGCCAGTTTTCCGGCGTGGTCATATAGGCCATGCCGATCAATTGTTTTTCACTGAATACATCCCAGAGGCGAAATTCAACGCGCGTGCGTCCGTCCGCAGTGGTGGTAACGCTGCCGGAAACAAGGGCCTGTGTGCCGATGGCGCGCCATTCGCCAAAGCGCGGGCCAGCGATTTGCATAGAATTCACATCCTGCACGAAAGCGCGAGGATTAAGGGGTTTGAACAGGCCGGAGCTTTCCAGATTGGCCGATATTACACCGGGAATCTGGGTGGCAAAGTCGTGATGTTGCGGGCTGGTGGCATGGAAGGTCGAGATGGCGATGGGCATGGGCTCAACAACGCCGCGTTTGAGGTCCAGCGTAATTTCAGCGTTTGCGGTTTGTGGAAGCAATAATAGCAGGAGAGCGAAGAGAATCTTTTTCATGGAACACATCCTTTCGAATTCACACGTTATAGCATATCGCTGGGGTCGAAATTAATAGTAATCGTCTTCCATTGCTCATATTTTTCGGGTGGCAACTGGAAAGGCGAGCAGCGCGGGTTGCGCACGGCGCGCACAGCCGAATCCGCTGCTGCGCGGAAGGCCGGATCAGGATTTAAGCCGCCATTGATTACACGTACGTCGCGCACTGTCATATCGCGATTCATGCTCAAACGCAGTGTAACCACTAGATTTTCCGCATATTTTGCGCCTGATGGCACATTCCAGCACGGCTCAATCTGGCGGCGCAGCGCATCAAGCTCGCTCATACTGATCTGGTTTGCTATCGGCGCGGTTTGACCATCTTCCAGATCAGGGTTTTTTGAATTCTGTTTATTTTGGTCCTCTTCTTCTGTGGGTGTGAGGTCCTTGAGCAGTGAGTTAAAAAGGTCGTCCTGCTTTGGCTCTTCTTTTTTCGGTTTAGGCTTTGGCTTTTCCTTCGGCTTTGGCTTTGGTTTTTCCGGCTGTTTTTTCGATTCTTCCGGTTTGGGTAAAGGCACGGGATCCGGCTTTTTCGGCTCTGGCTGGGCTTCCGGTTTCTTCAGCTCTTCTTCCGGCGGTTTTGGCGGTTCGATTTTTTTCGGCTCTTCAGGCGTCGGAATCGGTTTAGGCTTTGGCGACGGTTTTTGATCCGTCTGGGAAAGTTCGGAAATATCGACCAGTTCGACGCTGACCGGCGCTACAATCAGCGGCTCCGTTTTTACAAACGGAATACCGACAAGTGCAATAGTAATCACCAACCCGTGAAAAATCGAGGATTTGATCAGGGCGCCTTTCATAGAGCCTTGATGGGCGCTTTGCAGGTTATCTGGACGCGCGGCATTCATGAAAATTACCTGTTGGTATTCTCGGAAATGAGAGCGACTTTTGAAAAACCTGCGGCGTTGATAGAACCAATGATTTTCATCACCCGACCATATTCCAGTCCCTGATCGGCACGGATATAAATGCGCCGATCGGCCTGTCCTTCGGTCATTGCTTCAAGCTGAAATTTCAGCTTTTTTTCATCCATTTCGCTGTCGCCGATATAGAGCTTTCCGTCCTTGGCCAGTGTAATTTCGATAGGCTTGTTATCCTCGTCCGGGATTGATTTTGCTTCGGATTGCGGCAAGTCAACGGCGACGCCGGAGGTCAGCAACGGGGCAGCAACCATGAAAACGATGAGCAGCACGAGCATGACATCTACAAAGGGCGTAACGTTGATTTCAGCCATCGGGCGATAGGTGCCGCCGGTTCTACGGCCACGGCTGCTAGTTTTGGTGGTTAACGACGCGCCCATTATTCAGCCGCCCTTCTGCCGGAGGCTTCGCCATCTTGCGAATCGAGGTGCCGGGAAAGAATCGCCATAAATTCATCGGTAAAGGCTTCGAGGCGATCGGCGTAACTGTTAATACCGCTTGAAAATACGTTATAGGCGACGACAGCCGGGATGGCGGCGACCAGTCCCAGAGCTGTGGCAAACAGGGCTTCGGCGATGCCCGGCGCAACGACTGCAAGCGAGGTGTTGTTGGTTGCAGCGATAGAAGAAAAGGAATTCATAATCCCCCAGACCGTGCCGAACAGGCCGATAAAAGGCGCGGTCGAACCAACCGAAGCCAGAAAAGTCATACCGCGTTCAAGTGCGTTAATCTCACGACCTATAGCGACATTCATCGCGCGTTCAACGCGCTGACGCAGTGAGGTATGCAGACTTTCCTTAGCAGGGATGCCGCCGGCAACGCCGGCTTGCCATTCCTCCATACCGGCGGAAAAAGTCGCAAGAATAGGGTCAGGCTTGGAATTTTTAACGCGCTGATAGATTTTATCGAGAGGTTCGCCCGACCAGAAAGAATCTTCGAAAATATTGGCTTTGCGGTTGACGCGCTTAAGATTGGAGCGTTTGGAAAAAATGATGGTCCAGCTCCAGAGCGATGCCATCATGAGGATCATCATTACGGCTTTGACGATGAGATCGGCTTCCATAAACAGGCCGAACATGCTGAGATCGTGGCTATAGCTGCCGAGATTTTCGACAGTTTCAACGGCGGCGGCGGGAACGGCTTCGGGCATGGTCTTTTTTCCTCTTAGATCAGCTTTTCAAATTCAGCACGTAGGATTTCAGGTATACGCACTGGTTTTAGCTTATTTGCATCGACGCAGACAAGCACGACATGCAGATCCGTGATGATCTCCCCGTTTTTTTTGATCTGATGGTGCATGGTAAAGCTCGAATTCTTTATGCTGGTAATGCTTGTGTGAACGGTGAGCAGGTCATCTAAAAAAGCCGGTTTGTGATATTCAATGTCGATATGTTTTACTACGAATGTGACACCGCAATCCTTCGCAAGGTTACTGGATTGGTGGCCAATATGGCGCAAGAATTCAGCGCGGGCGCGTTCACCATAGGCGATGTAGTTGGCGTGATAGACAACCCCACCCGCATCGGTGTCTTCATAGTAAATGCGGATGTCGGTTGTGTGCTGCATTACTGTTTTTTGTTTGAGTGTTCGTTCTTAATAGATTCTTCTGATGTTTTTAAATACTCTTCAGGTATCAGGTCAGGCCTTGTCTCTTGCGCCTTTTGCAAATATAAAATCGCGTTATCCTTATCCTGTTTTTCAAAGTAATAACTAGATAATTTAAGATGTGCCTTAAAAAAACCTTCATCCGCAGCCTGTTTAAGAAGTTCTAAGCCCTTTTCTTCATTTTTTTCTGTTCCTTTTCCCTCAAGGTAAAGCCAGCCTAAATTCATACGTGAAAAATTCTTTGAATACTTTGCCCACTGCGCTTCCCATTCCTCTATTTCTGCGTAAACCTCCGCTTCTTCCAAATTTGCTCTGGTCCATAAAAAGTATTGTTCTTCATTTTCGGTCCAGTGGAAAAAGAGAGAACCAGATAGTGAGATAAAATAATTTATCCGATTATATTCCCTTCCATAGAAATAAGAACCAAACATCAAAACGATAACGGTAATAAAAAGGGCTATATAATTTCTGACCGGCTTCGGCCTGATGAGATAAATAGTTAGCAGCAAATTAATTAAAAGACACAGGCACAGCATAGAGGTGGGAATGGGTTTTTCAAAAAAGTTCGGGAAATCCGTATAGTAAGTTAGTGTTAAGAAGGCGGCAATTAAGATAGCGCCCATTAACAAAGCGCCATAACCGCTATTCTCAAGACGAGTATTGAGATCGTTTAATTTGGAACGAAATTCAGACAATTTACTGTTCATCCAAACTCTCCATAGATAGTTGAGATCTAACTTTATTTTTTAACCCTAAGTAATTGTATCCTTTTGAAGAAATCATTCTTCCACGTGGAGTTCTTTGCAGCAGGCCTCGCTGAAGAAGGTAGGGTTCAATGACGTCTTCGATCATGTCGCGCTGTTCGGACAAAGCGGCGGCGAGCGTATCGACCCCGACGGGGCCGCCGCCGTAATTCACGGCGATGCAATTGAGATAGCGCCGGTCCATGGAATCAAGACCGCTGGCATCGACATCGAGGCGACCAAGCGCATGATCGACGTGGGCTTTATTGATTTTGGCGGCGTTTTGGCCATGAGCAAAATCGCGGACGCGGCGTGTGAGGCGCCCGGCAATACGGGGGGTGCCGCGGGAGCGCTTAGCGATTTCAAGCGCACCGTCTTCGGCCAGGGGCATATTCAGCAGGCGCGCCGTGCGGGCGACGATGAGGGAGAGTTCTTCGGGAGAATAGAATTCAAGGCGCAGCGGGATGCCAAAACGATCGCGCAAGGGGTTGGTGAGCAGGCCGGAGCGTGTGGTGGCGCCAACAAGCGTAAAGGGCACGAGATCGATCTGAACGCTGCGCGCAGCGGGGCCTTCGCCGATGATGAGGTCGAGCTTGCCGTCTTCCATCGCCGGGTAGAGAATTTCCTCGACCGCCGGGTTGAGGCGGTGGATTTCATCGATGAACAGGACGTCGTTAGGCTCAAGGTTGGTGAGAATGGCGGCGAGATCGCCGGATTTTGCGATGACGGGGCCGGAGGTGGCGCGGAAACCGACGCCGAGTTCTTTGGAAACGATCTGCGCGAGTGTGGTTTTGCCCAGCCCCGGCGGGCCGAACAGCAGGACATGGTCCATTGCATCGCCGCGGGCTTTGGAGGCTTCGACGAAAATGCGCAAGTTTTCGCGCAGGGCCGGCTGGCCGATGAATTCGTCGAGGGATAGTGGGCGCAAAGCCCCCTCCTCGCCTTTTTCGAATTCGTGAGCGTCTTTTTCTAAATTCTGGTTTTTCTGCGCTTGCTCCATTAAATCATCCTAAATGTCATTTCGAGCGAATGCGAGAAATCTCATATGTTTGAAGGAGATTCCTCCTTGCTGCGCTCGTTCGGAATGACAATGAAATCTGTTCATGCGCTAAGCTCCTTAAGGGCGAGGCGGATGAGGTCTTGCAGGTTATCGTTGGCTTTATCTTTGGCGCGGATGACGGCGGAGTAAGCATCGGCGCGGGCGTAGCCGAGATTGATGAGGGCGGAGACGGCGTCGTTGTCGACTCCTTCGGGTGTTTTCTCTGAATTATCTACAAACCCTTCCACCGATTTTGGAGATAAGTCTAGATTTACGGCTTTATCTTTAAGTTCGGTCAGGATGCGTGTGGCGAGCTTGGGGCCGACACCATCGGCTTGGGTAAGCATGGCTTTGTCCTGCGCGGCGATGGCGAGGGATATTTTTTCCGGTGTCAAAGCCGAGAGAATGGCCAGGCCCGCTTTGGCGCCGACGCCTTGGACGGAGGTCAGGAGTTTGAACCAGCTTTGCTCCGCTGAGTCGACGAAACCATAAAGCGTGATGGCGTCCTCGCGCACGGCGGTTTCGATCAGCAGACTGGCGGGGTCGCCTTTCTGGCCGATCTTCTCTAACGTTCGGGCGCTGGCATGGACCAGATAGCCCACGCCCCCGACATCCAAAATCAGATGGCCGGAGGAAAAAGAATCAATAATGCCGCTTAATTTACCAATCATAGAGGATACTCATCACTTTGTTTTTGTTCAAAAAAGTTGAAATCCTTCGCTTTGTTTTTAATTTTTACGCGCGGAGGGCCTTATGAACCCCTCCATAATGAGCGTGAGTGATGGCGACGGCAAGCGCGTCGGCTTCGTCCTCGCTGACTTGCCCACAGGCCGGGAGCAAGGTTTTGACCATCATGCCCATTTGCTCTTTGGCGGCGTGGCCCGTGCCGACAATCGATTTTTTGACCTTATTGGCGGAATATTCAGCCGTTTCAATGCCGTAAAGCGCGGGCACGGCCAGAAGAACACCGCGCGCCTGGCCGAGTTTGAGGGCGCTGGCCGGGTTTTTATTGACGAAGGTTTCCTCGATGGCGGCAGCGCATGGGTTCCACGCCTCTATAATTTTACATAGTTCACAATGTAGAGAGGCAAGCCTGCCCGGCAGGGATTGGGCCGCATCGGTTTTAATGAGGCCAGAGGCTTTGAATTGCAGCGCTGAACCGAGGCTTTCTATAAGCCCCCAACCAGTTTTTTGTAATCCGGGATCGATGCCGAGAATGATCATGTGTAAATCATACCACAAAATTGGAACGAAACAAGAACAAATTATTCCTCATCATTCAAAATAGATTTAAGAGCTTCTTTTTCTTCTTTTGCAGATTGCTCCCGAAATGCTTTTCTTTCTTCAGTGGACATTTTATCTAAAGGTTTAAGGTTGCTTTTTTGTTTTTTTATAATTCGGAAGCCATCATAAACGGGGATACCGCCAAAAAAAGACAGGAAGCCCGATATTAATAACCAGCCGAAAGCACCTAAGCCCTCTGCTGTAAAAATCGCAACTATACCAAAGCTGTAAAATAGTAGAAATCCTAAAATTCCGAGGCTTATCATAGGGATAATCAGAGGGGCATTTTTTACTTTCATATAGTGTAAATTTAATCCTAAAAATCCGGTAAAGATCGCTACCGCACACACAAACATAAAAAGGCTTATCTCTGAGAATTCTCGAGCTTTCATTGCAACAGGAAATGTAAGCAGCATCCATCCCATGCAGACGAGTGCGTAAAGGATATAGATACGATAAATGATAAAATTAAGCCTGAAGATTTCCTTCAATATTGCCATTACCCTTCCGCCATGATTTTTTCCATCACCGCGTCGGGGGCTTCGAAGTTGGTCGTGACGTGCTGGACGTCGTCGCTGTCTTCGAGGGCATCGACAAGCCGGAGAATGGCGTGCGCGCCGTCTTCGTCCACTTCGCTGGTGACGTTGGGTTTCCAGATGAGCCCCTGGCGTTCGGGTTCGCCGTATTTGGCTTCGAGCGTATCGCGCACGGCAGCAAAATCATCGGCTTCGCATAATATCCGGTGTTCTTCGTCGTCGCTTTCAACATCCGAGGCCCCGGCTTCCAGCGCGGCTTCGAACATATCATCAGCGCCGGCTTTATCCGCAGGATAGGCGATTTCGCCACAGCGGTCGAACATGAAATTCACCGAACCGGTTTCGCCGAGATTGCCATTGCCTTTGGCAAAGATCGAGCGTACTTCGGCGGCTGTACGGTTGCGGTTATCGCTTAAACATTCAACGATCACGGCGATGCCGCCAGGTCCATAACCTTCATAGCGGATTTCCTCATACTCCTCGCCCTCGCCGCCACCGATGCCTTTTTGAATGTTTTTTTCGATGCCGTCTTTGGGCATAGATTGGCCGCGGGCCGTGGCGATGGCCAGACGCAGGCGCGGATTCATATCCGGATCACCGCCGCCGAGCTTGGCTGCAACATAGATTTCACGCCCCAGTTTAGAGAAGAGCTTGGCACGCACAGCATCGGCGCGGCCTTTTCTGTGCTTAATATTTGCCCATTTTGAATGTCCAGCCATTGATTTACCTACTTTTTTCCGGTTTATTAGATGAGGTAAGTATAAAAGGGTTCTTCAGCCTTTCAAGAGGTTTTTCCTTTGATATTTGCATATTTTTGAATAAAAAGTTCCAGAATTTACAATTACTTGTGCTAAAATGCTAAGAGGGATAAAAGCGAGTGGACCAGATAGATGGCCTATGATTTTTCGGATGTTTCCGTGCTGATTGTTGAAGACAACCTGCCGATGGTTGAGCTTATCAAATCCTTGTTAACAACTTTCGGAATCAAAAAAATATCGAGCGCACGTGATGGCGAGGAAGGTTTTGTCCTTTATCGTAAAGAGACATTCGATCTGGTTATTACGGACTGGATGATGAAGCCGGTTGACGGCATATCTTTGACGCGACGGCTACGCAATGATCCACTCAGCCCCAATCAGTACGTCCCTGTGATTTTGATGACGGGGTTTAGTGAAAAGCGGCGGGTGATGCAGGCTCGTGACGTGGGTGTTACGGAATTTTTGGTGAAGCCCTTTAATGCCAGGGATTTATATCGCAGAATTGCGCAGATCATTGAAAAGCCGCGTCAGTTTGTGCGTTCGGAAGATTTTTTTGGTCCTGATCGTCGCCGCAAAAATGACAGAGGGTATAGCGGGCGGGAGCGGCGCGCCGAGCCTGTTATGATAAATGTACGAAGTAAAATGGGCGAAGCATGACGCATTACAATCAACCCCGACGGCGAAAAGCGGAATTCATTAAGCCGACTAATACTTTGAAACAAAAAGTCGGCCATGGCGGATTGAGCGATGAGATTCTTGATAAAGCTCAAAAGCTTCTGGAGGAAAATACACATGATTTTGAGCCTTTAGCGATGATGTATTTGGCAACGCTGATGCAAGGCGTTGAAATGGCCAAGGGATATTCTCCATCAACGGATAAAGAGCAGATTATCGCTAACATGCTCTATCCTACGATGCAGCTTAAGGCCAATGGCGGAATGTTCCATTACAACCTTGTTACGATGATTGCCGATAAGCTTATTCAATTCCTTGAGGTTATTGATCAGCCTGATATTGAAGTGCTGGAAATCGTGCTCGCCTTTCACACAACGATTATTGCCATTCTTCAGGGAAAGATTTCCGGCGATGGCGGTAAGCAGGGACAGGATTTGCTCAATGCCCTGAGCGATGCGTGCATGCGCTATTTTGACAAACACCCGGATGATAAGCTTTAGGCCGTCGGCATAATGCCGGGGAGGATGCCGCCCAAACGGATAGGGTCGATTGAGACAGCCTTGCCGGTCTTGTCATTGGAAACGATTAAGCAGCCGCAAAGCGTGGCTTCGCCGCTGGCGGGAAGAAAACGCTCACCGGGCATCTTCTTGATAAAACGCTGCATCGCCATTTCTTTTTTAACGCCGATGACCGAGTTATAATCGCCCGTCATGCCAGCATCGCTTTGGTAAGCCGTACCATTTTCCAAGATATGTGCGTCGGCGGTGGGGATATGAGTGTGGGTGCCAACGACGGCGGTAACTTTGCCGTCGATATAGTGGGCGAAGGAAAGTTTTTCCGATGTCGCCTCACCATGAAAATCAACTAAAATTGCATCGGTTGTGCGTCCGAGTTTTTCCTCAGACAGCAGCGTATTGATGGCTTGGAACGGATCGTCGATAGCGTCCATGAACAGCCGTGCCATAGCGTTGACGATGGTGATGGTGCGTCCGTCATTCAGACGATGTTTATAAACACCGCTGCCGGGTGTGCCGGGCGGAAAATTGAGCGGGCGCAGGAGTTTTTCATCCTTGGCTATATGAGAGATTATTTCGCGCTGGTCCCAGATATGGTTGCCGGTGGTGATGCAATCGACTCCCCAATCGTAGAATTGTTTGCAGGCTTTGATATTGATCCCGCGGCCATTGGTGGCATTTTCACCGTTGACGATGATGATGTCTGGTTTCAGTTCTTCGCGCAGATGTGGCAAATGCTTTTCAAGAGCTTCACGGCCAGAGCGACCCATAATATCGCCGATAAAAATTATTCTCATTATTTCTCCTTAATTGTCACCGGCGAACACGAAGCAAAATATTATTTTTGGATTGCTTCGTCGTTGCACTCCTCGCAATGACAGGTCAGTTATATTTCGCTATGCCTTTGGGCGTTAAGATCCAGTCCATTGGCTGGTCATGATCTTCGGCAGGCAGGTTAAACAAAACGGCTTGGGCTGCATAGGCTATTCCCACGGCTGCGACATCTTTTTTCCCGCGGTAGTGTTCAAGTGTTGCATCATAATAACCACCGCCCTGCCCTAGCCTGTAACCCTTGCGATCAAAAGCCAGCATAGGGACAAGGAAGATATCAGGCTGGAGTTCCGGTCCCTCCTCCGGCTCCAATATTCCAAACGCGCCTTTAACCAGTTTTGTTTTATGGGTCCACTGTATGAAGCGCAATATTTTGGTATCTGCTTCAACCTTTGGCAGTGCGCAGGTCAGGCCTTCATTGAGAGCACGCTCCAAAATTCCGGTTGGGTCAAATTCGCGTCCTTTGGGCCAATAGGCTGCGATTATCTGCCCCGCATGCGGTTGAAGCGCATCAAAGAATAGCGGTGTGGCCGCGTCAGGATCTTCGGCGCGAATATCGGTAAGTGTACGGTGCTTGCGGGCCTGGTCTCTGAGGATGGTTTTTTGGTCGGTCATGGTGTTATTTTTTCGTCGGCATCATTGCGAGCGTAGCGAAGCAATCTATAAGATAAAAGTAAAAAATGGATTGCTGCGTCGGCTTCGCCTCCTCGCAATGACGAGTTGCGGGTGGGCGCCGCAAAGGCCGTGTACAAAGCAATATCCGCATGGGACCCTGGTAACCAGGTGGGCGCCGTAATAATCAAATCCCCAATGCAAAGAGAGTGGATAAGGTCAGGGACAGCTCCCTATGCGAAAAGCATCGGCCTCCGGGATAAATAGATGTATCACGCACCCCGCAGCAAACCCATGGGCACTATGGGGTATTTAGGGATGACGTTTCAAGAGAATTCGTTCGTGTATTTTTTCTAAAAAAACGAATTAACAGACTTTTCATAAGTTGAATTCCTTTTCTACATTATGGGTTCTGAGGCTCCACGTGGCTCTCCATTTGCGTAAGAATTTGAGAAATAGAAGAATCTCCTCTTCCTTGCCTTTCTTCAATCCATTGCCTTCCCCTAAACTCATGAAGAACAAGAGAGTCTCCGTTTATTTTTAACGCGGGGCTTCCTCCCATCGGCGCTTTCTGGTTATCAATCAGCGTTACTTCTCCTTTTATGTATTGAGGAGCGTTTGTTACCAGGTTTATTCGGTCTTGCTCTGTTTTTCTCAGTGTCTCAGCAATTCGCTGAAAAATTGTAATATTATTACTATTTTCTTCGCTCAAACCATCTCTGCGCATTGCTTAATTCCCTTAAAGTATCGTTTTATGACTTGATTGTTAATTTTTGCACGGTATTGCGCTCATATGAAAACTGTCAATGATTAAATTGCGCACAATCAAGGATGAAGGTAGATTTTTGCGGCGGGCTTTACCCTCCTCACAATGACAAAAAGTAGAAAAGCTAAGCATTCTGGATGCGGCTAGCGATGCGGTCGATGCGGCTGGCCAGATCTTCAATTGCCCCGGCAACGGCAGCTTCTTCGTTTTGATTGGCCTGCGCGCTTTGCAGATTTTCGCTCATTGAACCAACATCGTTGCGAAGATCAAAAACTTCATCGGCCAGCAAAAGCGTTGTCAGAACCATGAGGTGTGCTTCGCTGCTTGCCGCTCCAGCCTTGGAAATATCTTTCATGCGCGAATCGACGTAATGGCTGAGATCGAGAACGCGTTGCTCCTGTCCGTCTTCGCAGGAAATGCCGAAAGACCGACCATTGATTGTAATATTTACTTCAGCCATTAGCCGTGACTTTCTTTAAGGACAGTTTCGGCCTGCTCGATAATATTATCCAGCTTTTTGACAACGGTCTGAGTATCAACGCCGTTGCCATTTGCAGCGACGGGTCGTGACGCACTAAACATATCGCGTTGTTGCCCGGACAGTGAGGCTTCAATATGACTAACTGAGCCTTCCAAACCACCAATAGATTGTTCCAGCTTTACCAGAGCTTCGAGTATCTGAGACACGGCGCACCTTTCTTGTTCTATATGTGAATGGGCATACGCTAACAGGGCGGCTGAATCTCCGTCAAGATGGTGAAAAGTTTTTTCCCACTTAAACCACAGGAATTTATGTGCTGTGTGCTTGACGGGAGGCCTCCTTGGCGGCATGTTAGGCGCACAAAATTATACTTATAAGTATGGATCACTGATTGATGACCTCAAAAACCGCCGCCGCTCCTGATGCGCAAATTCAGGACCTCACCGAACCTCAGCTTAAATCTATGGCCAATGCCATTCGCGCCCTGTCGATGGATGCGGTGCAAAAAGCCAATTCCGGGCACCCGGGCGCGCCGATGGGATTGGCCGATTTGGCGACAGTTCTTTATTCGAAGTTCCTGAAATTTGATCCTAAAAATCCGGAATGGCCTGATCGTGACCGGTTTGTGCTTTCAGGCGGGCATGCGTCGATGTTGCTGTATTCTCTTAATTACCTGACCGGGTATGAGAAGATGACGCTAGAGCAGATCAAAAATTTCCGTCAGATGGGGGCGATTACGGCCGGGCATCCGGAAGTTGAACAGGATGCAGGGATCGAGACAACCACCGGGCCGCTGGGGCAAGGCATTGCTACAGCCGTGGGGATGGCGCTGGCTGAACGGATTTTGAATGGCCGTTACGGTGATGATCTTGTTGATCACTATACATATGTGATGTGCGGTGATGGCGATTTGATGGAAGGGATCAGCCATGAAGCCTGTTCGCTGGCCGGGCATCAAAAGCTTGAGAAGCTGATTGTACTGTATGATGACAATAATATCTGCATAGATGGGACGGTTGATCTGACGTTTATTGATGATACGCCGAAGCGTTTTGAGGCTTATGGCTGGGATGTGCAGACGGTTGACGGTCATGATTTCGTCGAGATTGAAGCGGCAATTGCCAAGGCGAAAACCACCGATACGCCGAGTCTGATTTGCTGCAAAACGCATATTGGGTTTGGCGCGCCGACCAAGCAGGACAGCAACAAAGCGCATGGCGCGCTTTTGGGCGAGGATGAGATTAAGGGCGCGCGGGAAAAACTGGATTGGCCGCATGCACCGTTCGAAGTGCCGGATAAGATTTTGGCCAACTGGCGGGCCATCGGGGCAAAAGGCAAGGCGCTTTCCCATGACTGGAAGAATCGGTTAAACAGCCATGAGCAGAAAGATGCCTTTATGGGGGCGATGACTTTGGATCTGGCCCCTGCTCTCGCGCCGCTGATTGCGAAGTTGAAAAGTGATTTTGCGACTGAGAAGCCGAAAAAGGCGACGCGCCAGCTTTCCGGCATGGTGCTGGAAGCTTTGGTGCCTGCCATTGACTCGCTGGTTGGCGGGTCGGCGGATTTGACTGGGTCAAATAACACCAAGGTGGCGGCATCCAAGGTCATCAATAAAGAGGATTATTCCGGCAATTATATCAATTACGGGGTGAGGGAATTTGGCATGGCCGCGTGCATGAACGGGCTGACCCTGCATGGCGGGTTTGTTCCGTATGCCGGAACATTCCTGCAATTTGCTGATTATTCGCGGGCCGCCATTCGTTTGGGCGCATTGATGAAACAGCGGGTTATTCATGTAATGACCCATGATTCAATCGGGCTGGGGGAAGACGGGCCGACGCATCAGCCGGTTGAGCATGTTGCGGCGCTGCGGGCCATTCCCAATGTGTATGTGTTCCGCCCTTGTGACGGGATTGAAACGGCGGAAAGCTGGGAGTTGGCTATAAATAAAAAAGATGCCCCTTCTGTGCTGGCGTTGACGCGTCAAAGCTTGCCGACTTTGTGTGAATACCGCGATGAGAATATGGTGGCCCGCGGGGCTTATATTCTGCGCGATTGCGATGGCGAGCCGGAGGTGACTATTTTTGCTTCGGGTTCGGAAGTGATGCTGGCGGTTGAAGCCGCAGAGAAAATCAGCGCTGGCGTACGGGTTGTGTCCGTGCCGTGTATGGATTTGTTTTATGAGAATGCGCAGAAAGACAGCGCAGACTTTGTAAAGCTGGTGTGTAACAAGAGTATCAAGATCGGCGTTGAAGCGGGCATTCGCCAAGGGTGGGACCGGATTATCGGTGCGCATTCATATTTCATCGGGATGGACAGTTTTGGAGCCTCGGCCCCGGCGGATGAATTGTATGAACATTTCGGCATTACAACGGAAGCGATTGTTGAAGCGGCTAATACTAAATTGGCTCAAAAGTAAGGAGAATAAAGCTCATGACATTACGGATTGGGATTAACGGGTTTGGGCGTATTGGACGTTTGGTCGCGCGGGCCGTGTTTGAGGGCTATGCTGGCGATGACGTCGAGATTGTGGCAATCAATGATCCGGGTGGAAACTTTTTTCCACTTTTGAAATATGATTCCATTCACGGACGCGCGCCATTTACCGTTGAGCGCGATCTTGAGCATGATCACATTATGATTGACGGCAAGGTTATTCACCGGTTCCGCAGCCGTGACCCGAAGGAACTGAAATGGGGCGATGAAGGCGTTGATATTTTACTGGAGTGTACGGGGCGTTTTAAGGATCGCGAGGGCGCTCAGTTGCATATGGATCGGGGTGCGAAGAAGGTTCTGATTTCTGCGCCGGGTGAAGATGAAGATATTACGGTTGTTTACGGGGTTAATCACGATCTTGTACAAAAAGAGCACAAGATTGTTTCAAATGCGTCATGCACGACAAACTGTCTGGCCCCGGTGGCTTATGCGCTGCATAAGGAAATCGGAATTGAAAAAGGTTTTATGACGACGATTCATGCCTATACGGGCGACCAGAATCTGGTTGACGGTTCTCACAAAGACCCTTTGCGTGCGCGGGCGGCGGCGATGAGCATTATCCCCTCCTCGACCGGCGCGGCCAAGGCTGTGGGCAAGGTGTTGCCGGAGCTGGACGGTAAATTGGACGGCGTTGCGCTGCGCGTGCCGACGGCGAATGTGTCGCTGGTTGATCTGACGTTCCTGCCGTCAAAAGCAACGAGCGTTGAGGCGGTGAACGCGGCTGTGACGAAATATGCGCACGGTGAAATGAAAGGCGTGCTGGATGTTTATGACGATCCGTGTGTGTCGATCGACTTTAATCATGATCCGCATTCTTCAATCTTCAGTCTGGCCGGGACAAAAATTGTTGATGGCGATTTCGTCCGGGTGATGAGCTGGTATGACAATGAGTGGGGTTTTTCCTGCCGGATGATCGACACCGCGTTGAAGATGCATAAAGTCGGGTATTAAAATTTGTCTTTTAGCACGAAAATTCGTGACTTGCTCTTGGCCGAAAACTCTCAGTCACGATGGGGAGATTTGTTGAGAGGCTATCTTGCAGGCTTATTATTCAGCCCCTTTGTTTCCATTGTTGTTGTTACCCTCTTTTGTATCTTTGCTGATGATTATTATTCATATTACGTTAACAGGGGAGATACCACTTTTCTTTTTCTTGCTATAGAATTTATTGCAGGCGTTGCCCTGATGCCTCTTTTTGTGGCCCTAATCACATTGGCTTTTCCTCTTTTGTTATTTTTTAAAATTGGTCTCTATCTTCTCTATCTTCCCTTTTTGGCTATACCCATATTACTGTTTCTTCCGAAAAGCTATAAAAGTTACCCTGTTCTTGTTCCTGCATTGGGGCTCTTCCTTGCGTTCTTTTTTGTTTCTCTTACAATTTTCTTAGGGGCTAACTCCTAAATATTGCATTAAAAATGCATGAAACTGGCTATTAAATATTACTTATTGAATACCCCTAAAAAATATACCTGATTTTGTTGACAGGAGGCGAATCGCTCACCATATTTGTGAGTCTAAACCGTTCTCCGTGGCAAAGCCGGTCTGTGAAATTCGTTTCCAGGCCGGCTTTTTTATGCACATAAACCCCGCCCAATGCTATAAATTATTACACTTGTGGCATATATATTAACAAAATGTCAAATTTTCTTGTATTAGAAACGCCTGATGGTGTATATAAGAGTTATGGTTACACATCTCGCAAAGCGGGTAATGACAACAGAGGGCCAGAAGGCCTGCATGATCATTGATCATCTTGTCGAAGCCTTGGGGAATGACGCCTCCTCTTCTTTGCGCCGGGCCATGATCCTTAGCGATATTGATCAAAACCCGGGGACCACGCAGGCCGGAATTATGGAGCGTTTGCATCTCGATAAATCCACCGTGAAGCGCGAGGCAGACTGGCTTTTTGATTATGGCTGCATTCGGGTTCAAGATTGTGACAGCGATGGCCGCGCCAAAAGGATAGAGATTTGCGGTTATTCGAAAAAAGGCCTGGACGGCGCACTGGGATATTTTGACGGGCGGCACGAGAGTTTGAAGATTTTCCTGGAAGGGCTTACGGGATATTTGAAGCAGGAAAAACCCTCGCTTCGCGATGCCAAGATTATCGCAGCGTTGACAGAGAAAAAGGCTGCTTCGAAGCAGGATATTATAGATATGCTTTATGAAGGGTCAGTAGCAACCAAGAACAGGGCGTTTACCAAGTTACTGGAAGAAAGGTTGATAGAAGAAGATGGCGAACACGTTTAGAGCAAATGCAGAACTGGCTGATGGTGTGCTAGCGCTTGTCAGACGCACAACAGGCGACAATGTTTATCATCTGGCAGCTTCGAACACGCCCCATATTTCCAGTGGTTTTGGCCGTCGTGCCGGTAGCGCACCGACATCAATGAGTTTTGTCCCCGAGGCTCTTGAGCGCTAGGCGTAATCCCCCCTTGTTAAACATCAGAAGGTTGGCTATACGTAAGGGCAATAGCCAATTTTTTGTTTTTAATTCGATGGGGTGCTCTTCATGTCAAATGCTGAACAACGTACAAAAATCACATCAGGAAAAGGGTTTATCGCTGCTCTGGATCAAAGCGGTGGGTCGACACCCAAGGCGCTGAAGAATTATGGTGTGGATGAAAGCGCTTATAGCAATGAGACGGAAATGTTTGCTAGGGTGCATGAAATGCGTACGCGGATTATTACCTCTCCGGCGTTTAACGGCGAGAAAATTTTGGGCGCAATTTTGTTTGAAAAGACGATGGATAGCGATATTGATGGCACGCCCACCGCGCAGTATCTCTGGGAAGAGCTTGGCGTTGTGCCGTTTTTGAAAGTTGATAAGGGGCTGGCCGAACAGGCCGACGGTGTGCAGTTGATGAAGCCGATGCCGGAGCTGGATGGCTTGCTGGAACGTGCAACAGCCAAAGGCATTTTCGGCACCAAGATGCGCTCTGTTATTCATTCAGCCTCCGAAAGCGGCATTGCGGCGGTGATCGCGCAGCAATTTGAAGTGGGTAAGCAGATTTTAAGTCATGGGCTGGTGCCGATTATCGAGCCGGAAGTGAATATCAACGCGGACGATAAAGCCGATTGCGAACGCATTATGAAGGCGGAAATTTTGAAGCAACTGGATGCTTTGAGTGATGATCAGAAGATTATGTTGAAACTGACCTTGCCTGAAGAGGCAAATTTCTTTGCAGAGTTGATCTCCCATCCAAATGTATTGCAGGTGGTGGCGCTGTCAGGGGGGTATGATCTGGCCGAAGCTTGTCGCCGTCTGGCTGAAAATGACGGGATGATTGCCAGCTTCTCGCGGGCCCTGTCCAACGATCTACGGGCGCAGCAGAGCGATGAAGAGTTTAATGCGGCGCTGAGCAATGCTATTGATAAGATCTATACTGCTTCTGTCGGTAAGGAAGCCGGGGCGCAGGCGGCTTAAAATGGATTTAATAAGCGCATTATTTCCTACTCTGTTTGCTAAAACATTCTTTATTCTGGGAACGCAGCTTTTTGTGACATGGCTCGCCGCGAAAGCTACTTTGTCAAAATTCCGGCAATTGCACGACTGGGGAACTCCTTGGATTACCTCTACTACAAATGAAAATAGACATCGGGACCTTCATGTAGATTGGAAACATGTGGCGACGCCTTTTTATGCGCTTTTAATCGTCAATTTTGCAGCGTTCCTGCTCCTGCTTTTCTGGGGTGTGAAACAGCCGCTTTCTATCTCTTTCGGTCTTTTTGATTGAAGACGGCCGTTTGACTAATTTTGACCAGAGTGTGTATCGACAGCTTATGCGAAAAATGGATCAAGATGTGCTGACTTTTTCTGCACTGGGGTCTTCACAAGAGCAAACAGCCGAGGTTGAGCGCATGTACGAGAGACTGCACGCCAAAAGCTTCTTGAGCTTTCACAAACGACTCTTTCTAGTCCTGCGTCCACAGAACTTGCACAATCTCTTTAGCGCCGGTGGCG
>Ga0116162_10001116_pt1 | contig 18014 bp, 14 predicted proteins | sample AD_UKC105_MetaG_FD_89875 | JGI IMG/M metagenome (GOLD analysis project Ga0116162, IMG submission 89875) | Active sludge microbial communities of municipal wastewater-treating anaerobic digesters from Hong Kong - AD_UKC105_MetaG | ecosystem: Engineered > Bioreactor > Anaerobic > Digestate... | reverse complement strand
GTCGTCTCTATGGCGTTGCCTTCAGAATCCGTGAGGGTGAGCTCAAAGTTCTCCTGTTCATTCACAGGCGTTTGCATCGCTTTGTCAAAGGTGAGGATGAGCTGGTCTCCACCCGGATTCGTTCGAACACTTTGGACTTGCGGTGCATCCGGTGCCACGGTGTTTTGAACCGGATAGTCCATGAAGCTTTCCAGATACGATCCGTTTTGAGCCTGAACAGTTCCTTGCACATAAGTGAAGCTTATATTGTCCCCGTAGATAGCGGGAAGTGTTTCCTGCCAACTGATGAGATAACAGGCGGTGTCGGTAGCATGAGCATTGACACTTTGCATAGATACGGGCTGGCCACTGATGCGGACGCTGAACTGGTTGACGGCCTCTGTCTGCGGGGATCTCATTGATTTGTCAAAGATTACCGCAATTTGGTGTGTTTTTGTCGGCAATTCAGCCGTCTGGATGGTATAAGCATTTGTGATAAGTGGGGGGACTCCGGGCACTTGATTGTCTACCGGATAGTCCGTGTATGGATTCAAGTAAGCTCCGTCTGCGGATTGAATGTTTCCGGGTGTGTAGTTGATGGTGAGACAATCTGTGTGTATGACGGCCTGGTTAAGTGTGAGCCAATAGGTGTTGTCGGTTCCGGGTTTCTTCTCAATTTTGGTTGCCGGAATGACTCGTCTTTGTTTTCTATCGTGTCCTGTTTGGATGGTCTGATTGAGAGTGTATTGGCTGTGTTTTCCGGATGGATCTGCCATGGCTTTATCGTAGACGAGTTCGATGCGACTTCCTTCAAGGTTCGTTTGAGCATATGTTTGAATTGGCGAGGGAATGGAATCGGTTTTAAAACTCCAGCGTGGACTTGTTCTGTTTTCACCGGATTGGGTATCCAGCACTTCTACTTGCCAGTAGTAGGTGGTGTTGGCTTTGAGGGGGGAGTTCATCTGATAGCTTTTCTGTATCAATCCGTTTGCTTGTTTGTTCATTGTTTGAGGGTCGGTCGACACATAAACACTGTAGCTGACGGACCTTTCTGCAGACTCGTGTTCCCATTGCAATAGTGGTGGATGAAGTGGATCGATTTTGTCACTGGTGTCTGCGGGAGTCGGATTTAATGGGATATGAAGCGCATTGGTGGGCATCAGTGTATCGAATGTGTAGGTTTGTGTGCGTGTGGCTCCGCCATGGTCATCTTTAACCAGGATGAACCAGTAGTAGGTATAGCCTTCTTCCAGGTTTTCGGGTTGATAATGGGTTTGTTTGAGACCTTCAACAGTGGCTGTTGTACTAATGTTTCGGATGGAGTCAATGTAGACGTAATATTTTAATGGGTCACCGTCTGGATCCATACTTTCCTCCCAGCTGAATGTGATGTCAGTTGCCATGCCGGTGGCATTATCGGCAGGGTATAACTCTCGTGGCACTGTCGGCATCGAGTTGCCCGTTCTTACGGGTCCGTTTCCTACCGCTGTGGTACGGCTGGCATCGGCACTTGCGATGAGTGTCCAGATGTATGAGGTATTGGTTTTCATGTTTGTAAACGAATGGCCGGTATCCGTGGTGCTTGCGGTGGTTGCCGGTGCAGTTCTTGAGAGGTGTTGGATGATTTGACTGGCTGAGGTGAGGCTTCGATTTGAAAGGGTTCCGTTGTCTTCGTAAACGTTTATGGTGTAGGTGATGTCATTAAAAGGATACAGCGGGTCGATGTATTTGTCCCAGTCCAAGGTGAAGCCGGTTTCGTGGACGTCGCTGACAATGAGGAAAGGATCGGGGGTAACTTGTTGAGGATCCGCTGGGATGGGGAGACCTTGAGCGTCAACAGTAAAGGTCCAAACGGGAGAGGATACCATCTCGCCTTGAGGATTAAAGGCTGTTACCTGCCAGTACCAGACACCCCCTTCAAGGTTGGGGAGTAAAAAGTAGTTATTTGTGGTTTCGTATGCAAAACTAACTTCGAGGTCTTCCAGTCTGCGAGCATAGGTGAGAATGTAAGTGATGTCTCCTTCATCATGTCCGGCGCTTTTGGTCCATCTGGCATAAAAGGTGTTGGTATCCAAGAGTTCCGCTTGGCCGGGGTAGAGATTCACAGGAGCTGTCAAGGGTAAGGCGTTTTTTTTAGTGCCGACACAACCTGTTAGCATAAGGAAGGCGATGATAAGAATGATGAAAGTTTTGTTGTTTTTCATGTGGAGTTCCTCCTTGCAGTTATCACTTTCTTTAAGCACATTATAACAAATATGCGGTCCTTTTTGTCTAAAAGATGGTCTTTAAAATATATTTTAATTGTTGTTTAATTGTGATTTGAAAGAAATGACTTTTAATAGAATTGCAAACATCCAAGCATCTGGCAGAAGAAAGACGATATCATGCGAGCGAACCCTGATCATTTTGAGGATTCCATCATTCATGAACTTTGTGATCTGTCCCACCTGTAATCCAAAAGCCTCAGCAATTTCTTCAGTTCTGTATGTCTGTTTGGCATTGAGGTTTTGGGCAACTTCCTTGCAGTCTTCCGGAACAGATCTGCCGGCATTTCCTGAGCTGTTCGCATTACCATTACCGGCTAACATCAATCCGGCATTCAATAAACTCACAGCAATCAGGTTCACATCACTTTTTTTCTTTAACTTCCTATTGACAAGCACGAGAATATATGGTATAATGGTAAAGCGATTTAAAAAAAGGGCCTAAGAATGGGCTCTTTTTTATTGTCAAACAATTTTTATTGTCATACATTATTAACTTTTATGTGCCGATATGAGACAACAACGGGAGCAAAAAATGAAATTATACCTGCTGAAACAAAAACCGGGACCTGGAATGTCAAAAAGAATGTTTGACTCAGCCGCCCAAGAACTGAATATTGAAATTGAATACCGGGACTTGGTCACACCTCGGGATTATTTCCAAAGAGTTTTGAAGAAGCTCATGGATGATCCACAAGTGGCGGGATTCAACGTCACCATTCCTTATAAAGTGGACATCAAAGATGCCGTGGAACCGGATGAAGATGTGGCCGCCTGCGGCGCTGTGAACTGTGTCAGGGTAGATCATGAACGAGGCGTATTTCAAGGTTTTAACACAGATTACAAGGGGATCATGCACCCCTTAAAAGATCTCACCATTCATTCCGCCATTGTAGCCGGGGCCGGTGGAGCGGCTAGGGCCGCTGTTTACGCCTTGATAAAACGAGGGGTTTCTTCCATTTATCTGTTCAACCGTACCGAACAACCCGCTCAACAAATCCAGACGATCTTTCCCCATATTGCAGTTCATCCATTGGAAAAGCTGGATAGCTTTTTAAAGACTCAAGCAACCGATTGCCTGATCAACACCACCCCCTTGGGCATGAATCCCAATCCCCGTACCTGCCTGCCCGTATCCGTTGACGCTTTAAAAAACTGTTCAACGGTTTTTGATGTCGTTTACAAACCCCTTCAGACTAAATTGCTCACGCTGGCAAAAACAGCCGGATGCCATTGTATCAACGGTCTTGAAATGCTGGTGGAACAACATGCAGAGAATGTGAAAATCTGGAATTTACCCGAAAAGGAGGCCATCATCCAGCACCTTCTACGTTATAAACGGTGAGTGAAGGCATGCAATCATCCCCGTCATCAGACCCGAGAATTATGATATAATGACAATTAGTGGAACATGATTTTACGGGGCATTTTGTTTTTTTTACATTAACAATATCAACTTCCAATCAACTCGAAAGGGATGAAAGTATGAAAATGGGACTTGTGGGAAAACTCAGTTTGTACATCGGAATCGTTATTGCAGTGGCCTTTGTATTGGTGGCCATTTTTTTAATCCAAAGAACCATCAGCACGCTGACAACCGAATACGAGAAAAATTCCAAAACGACAGCGACAGCCATTCTCTCCAATATTGACAATCAGTCGAATATTTCACTGATGGGCGCTTATGTACTCTCCCAGGATGAAGATGTTCAGCGGCTGTTTGCAGAAGGAAAACGGGAAGAACTTCAGAAAAAACTGACTGATATGTATACCGTTTTAAGCGGGCAAATGAACGTTTATCAGCTTCAGTTTCACCTTCCTCCCGCCACCAGTTTTTTGAGGATGCACAAAACGGACAAATTTGGAGATGATCTAAGCGCAGTCAGACCCACCATTGTTCGAACCAATCAGATCAAAGATTTTGTATTGGGTTTGGATCAAGGCTCTTTTGGATACGGTATCCGAGGACTCGTTCCCATGACCTATAACGGCAAACATCTGGGTTCTCTGGAATTTGGGATGTCTTTCGCAGAGGATTACCTCATAGACCTTCAAAAACAATACGGCGGAGAATTCTTCTTTTACAATCTCCAAAAGGGTATCAACCTGGAAGAAAATGTAGAATATTACGGTACTCAAGAAGACAAATACAATCTGGGCTCACAAGCACATATCAGCAAAGCGATCATGAACGATCAAGTCATCACCGAATTTGACCGAAAAAACAACGTTTCCATCGTGTACGTAGCCATTAAGGACTTTGACAACAACATCATCGGCTACATTAAAAACGTCAATCAAACCAGCTACTTTAAAGAAATCAATTTATCCATCCTCATCTATTCCATCGCCGCACTGGTCATGGTGATTTTGGTGGTCGCCATTCTATATTTCATCCTGAAAAAAAGCCTGTCTTCTCTGTCCGTTTTGAAAAGCTATTCCCAAGGCAATTTTACAGCCAAACTGGAAGGCTCTACCAACGATGAACTGGGCAGCGCCATCAAGGATGTGGGCGGTTTTATCAACGACAAACTGCGTCCCACTTTTACCTTTATTCAATCCTCAGTTGCGGAGCTTTCCGGAGAATCTCAAAATGTTTCCCAGTCTGCTGAATCCGGAAATGACACGGCTCGGGCGTTTAACAGTGAATTCAACAGCATTTCTTCAAGTGCTCAAGAAATGAGTCTGGATCTGGAAGAATCAATCAACAGTGCCGAACAAATCCTTCAAACCACTGAGGAAGTCGCCAATTCCGCCCAAGCCCTTTCTGAAGTTGCCAATCAGTTAAACAGCGTGGCCAACAACGGAAAGGACGAGATCAAAAAAGTCGGAACAGCCGTTGAAAACACCGTAAACACTAACATGAACGTCAGCCGGAGTATCGAAGAACTGTTCGAATCAACGGATCGAATCAACGAAATTGCCACAACGGTTACGGCTATTGCCGAGCAGACCAACCTTCTCTCACTAAATGCGGCCATCGAAGCCGCTCGTGCCGGAGAAGCCGGAAAGGGCTTTGCCGTGGTAGCGGATGAGATCAGAAAACTTGCAGAAGAAAGCAAGAAGGCCGCAACCGAAATTACCAACCTGCTTTCCAGCGTCAATAACACCATCGTCACAACCAAAGAAGAGATGAAGGCCTCAAATAAAGAGATGGAAAACACGCAAGATGCAACCAACAGTATGCGAGATGTATTCGTGGAATTGATCAAAATGTCCGAAGAAGTATCCACAGATTCCGAAAACCTCGCATCCATTGCCGAAGAACAGACCGCCTCGTCTCAAGAGGTATCCAATACCCTGAACAAGTTCAAAGGAGAAATGCAAGACTTCCTGCAAACCATTACCAAGATGAAAGAATCGACTCAAGTCCTGGAACGGATCAACGCCAGTCTCTCAGGATATTCAACGAATCTGGACTTCAGCATCCAAAAATTGTCCGATTCCATAAAAGATTTCGAGTTTTAGAGCGGGTACTTCTTTTAAAAGAAGATCATGATTGCACTGCAAAAAGGCCTATTTCATGGATATTATCGGATAAACGACCATGGTTTTTTTTGCGGGAGCCCACATGTGATAGGGGCTCCCCTATAAAAGCTTGTAAAAGCCTTAAATAAAGACGTAGAGGGGGGGCCGTGTGCCCTCCCTCTAAAATAAACAGGTTTGATATTTTTTTGATATTGGTCAAGAAATCTTGTTTTTTCAGTGCAACCAGATCATCATTCTTAAATAAGATCAAAGGGGCCATTCACAGTGTCCCCTTTTCTTCTTTTTTCTTCGTAAACCAACCGATATGCCCATCGCTTGCAAAAAACCACAAGGATGTGATACAATCCAGAAACTTTTACAACAAAGGAGAGGATTTGATGGGAAATTAACACTACCAGCAGGTTATCAAAGCAAACTTGATTTATTGGAAACGGAAGTGGCCTTAAAGAAAATCAAAGACTACTTCGAACGCTCGCTTGCCTATGAACTGCACCTCACTCGGGTCTCTGCACCCCTTTTTGTTCAGCCCGAAACGGGCTTAAACGACAATCTCAACGGTATTGAACAACCGGTCTCTTTCACCCTCAAAGATTCCAACACACGGGTTGAAATCGTCCATTCGCTCGCCAAATGGAAACGAAACGCCTTAAAACGCTACCGTTTTTCTTGTAGCGAAGGCCTTTACACGGACATGAATGCCATCCGAAAAGACGAATTGCTGGATAACCTCCACTCCATCTATGTGGACCAATGGGATTGGGAAAAGATCATCAAAAAGGAAGACCGAACCGAAGAGAAGCTGAAAGCAATCGTCAAACGCATCTACAAAGTCTTTAAAAGCACCGAAAACTTCATCACCTTTGAGTATAAAAATCTGGAAGGTCCCTTTCTCCCCGAGGAAATTACCTTCATCACAACCCAGCAGCTGGAGGATCGGTATCCAACGCTGACACCAAAAGAAAGGGAAGACACCATCGCCCGTGAACAAGGGGCTGTTTTTATCCAAAAAATAGGCGGTAAGCTTCAATCCGGCATCAAACATGATGGGCGAGCCCCTGACTACGATGATTGGGAACTCAACGGGGATATCGTCTTTTACTACCCCCTGTTGGATATCTCCTTCGAAATGTCGTCCATGGGCATCCGGGTGGATGAAAAAAGCCTTCATTCCCAACTTCAAGCAGAGGATTGCCTGGACAGGCTTGAAATGCCCTATCATCGGGATCTGATCAGCGGAAGCCTTCCCTATACCATTGGCGGAGGCATCGGTCAGTCCAGGATCTGCATGTTCTTTTTACAAAAAGCCCATATCGGAGAGGTTCAATCCTCCATCTGGCCGCCGGAAATGATATCAGAATGTGAACAAAACGGCATTTGCCTCCTGTAAATATGTATGATTGCATGCTGATCATCGGCTTTATCGGATTGTTTTGAATGCATAGCGTTTTTATGAGAGAATAAGACGATAGCGGATGACGGGGAGGGGGAAATGACCTCATTAAAAATCATTGCCTATGTTTTTTCAGCTTATTTTCTGTTCTCCAATCCTGTTTTTTGGTCTGAAGGGGTTCCATGGGGGTTTTTGTTTTTTCTAAGTTGGTTGGCCCTTTCGCAGTATCGGGCAAATTTTCTTACTACCAGGGGAACCCTTTTCCACTTGACGTTGGTTTTGGAGGGCATCATTGGTGTGTTTTTGTTTTACCGATATGGGGGACTTTATTCGGTTTACTTGATGCCGATTATTCTTGACGTGATAATGGAGGAAAAAAAGGCTCATTTAATTCTTTCTGCCGGGATGGTTTGTACCGGATTTGCCGTGATGAACGGGCTTGTATTCTTTCAAACCGAAAGGATGAAGGCGACGGTTTCAACGGCGATCATCATGGACGGTTTCTTTTTGACGGTTCTCGTGATATTCGGTGTGCTGCTCGTCAAGGCATTGGGTCGTAAACGGCTGGCTCAACAGTTGTACGATCAGCTGAGGGTTTCTGAGGAAAAACTGCAGCAGGCTTATGATACGCTTGAAAACTATTCTCAAACAATTGAAGAACTGACCCTTTTACGGGAAAGAGCCAGGATTTCAAGGGAACTTCATGACAGTGTGGGGCACGCCCTTTCCACGACGGCTATTCAGCTTCAAGCCATCAAAAGCCTGGTTGATAAAGATCCCGAAAAAGCCACTGTCATGATTGAACACTTAAACGCCTATTCCCGTAAGGCCCTGGAAAGCGTCAGGAGGACTGTCAGACAGCTTCGTCCCATCGAGTTCGATCACTATGAGGGGATTTTCGCCATTGAGGAATTGATCAAAACCTTTCGAAAGCTCACCGGGGTTGAAGTGAGATTGATCGTTTCAAAGATTCCCTACCGAATGAATTCGGATCAGAGTCATCAAATGTACCGGATTATCCAGGAGTGTTTAAGCAACAGTCTGCGTCATGGTAAAGCAACACTGATTCAAGTATCGATCCAATTCTTGGCTGATGCCATTTATTCCCAGATCATGGATAACGGTCAGGGGTGTTCTCAGATTCAATACGGGATGGGATTGAAAGGTATCAAAGAACGTGTGGATTCTTTGAAAGGCGAGATGAAGCTTTATACAATGCCCGGCCAAGGGTTTGAGTTGACCATCAAACTCCCCAGAAGACTTTCTCAAACAACAGGAAATGAGGGCTAAATATGAAGATTAAAGTGCTGATCGTCGATGATGAACAAATGATTTGTGAGGGTCTTTCTTTGTTGTTGTCCAATTATGAGGACACAAACGTGATCGGGACCTGCCGAGATGGACTGGATGCCGTTCGCTTTTGCCGGAGTCAAAAGCCGGATGTGGTGTTGATGGACATTCGTATGCCCAAATGTGACGGGGTGGATGGAACCCGCTTGATCAAAGAAGTGGATCGGGATATCAAAATCGTTATTCTCACCACATTTATGGACGACGAGTATATTCACAACGCCATCAAAAACGGTGCCAGCGGCTATCTGCTCAAAGACAGCAGCAGCGATAGCATTCACGAAGCCATCAAAAATGCCTTCATCGGTAATGTGGTGATGACACCTAAGATCGCCCAAATCATGGCGGAGGCTTCGACAAACACACCCGCTTTGGATAAAGTCATCGAACACTATCAACTGACTGAAAAGGACCTGCAATTCATTCAATTGGTTTGCAACGGTTTTACAAACCGGGAAATAGCCGAAGAATTATACTTGTCCGAAGGAACGGTTAAAAACAACATCGGAAAAATTCTGACGAAGCTGGATCTCAGAGACAGAACCCAGATGGTGATTTTTGCCTTTAAGAACCGGTTGGTCTAGAATGACCAAAGTCACTTCTTTTACTTCAAATTCATGCCTTAGGCTACTTCCATAACGTGTGTGATCTGTTTATACTCATAATGTAGATCATAAGACGATGGAGGTTGAAAAATGCACACAATTCAGATAAACCATATTACAAAACGCTATGATGATCAGCTGGCTTTGGACAATGTTTCTCTTGAGATCAAACCCGGCGAGATCTTTGGCTTGTTGGGACCCAATGGAGCGGGAAAGACCACGTTGATCCATATCCTTTGCGGTTTGATTCCCATGGATAACGGGGAGGTTACGATCGGGGGAATTTCGGTGAAAAAGGATCCTGAGACGATTAAGAATCGTATTGGCTTTGTGCCGCAGGAAATCGTTCTGTTCGATAATCTTTCAGTAAACGATAATTTGGATTATTTCGGCAGGCTTTACGGTCTCAGAGGTGCTCATTTAAAAGAGAGAATCGCTGAAGCATTGAAGATCGCCGTACTGTCTGATAGAAGGAAATCCAAGGTCAAAAAACTTTCCGGCGGTATGAAAAGACGTTTGAACCTTGCCTGTGCCATCATGCATCAGCCCGATATCCTGGTATTGGACGAGCCCACCTTAGGGGTGGATCCTCAATCACGCCATCATATTCTTGAGTCGGTCAGGCAGATGAATGCCGACAGACGAATGACGGTGGTTTACACTTCCCACTATATGGAGGAAGTCGAAGCCTTGTGTGACCGTTTGATGATCCTGGATCTGGGGCGGGAACTGGTAAGTGGAACGAAAACGCAAATTCTCAGGACCATCACCAATGAAAGCACCATGCGGATTGGAAGCGAGGCCATACCTCCTGAGATGGCAGCGCTCATGAGTGAGATCAAAGGGGTAAAAAGGGTCAACATTCAAGGGGATTTGCTGGAAATCTTTTTTGGCGACAATTGTGAAGAACAGATCATGCACGAGCTGCTTAAAAGCAAAGTTCGGATTAAAACCATTACTATGGAAGAACCCAACCTTGAAACGGTTTTCCTGAGTATCACCGGAAAAGCGCTCAGGGATTAAAGGAGGGGATGTCAGTGAGAAACAAAAAGATAGACTCCTTTTTTACCATTGTCAAAAAGGACTTGAAGGTCTTCTCAAGTGATTTGCTGGTCTTTTTTCTTTTAACACTGGTTTTCCCCCTTTGTCTCGGTTTTTTTTACGGGCTGATGTATCAAAACATACTGGATCAGGAAGTAAATATGAGCCCTTTAACGATTTATCATTATTCAGCCGCATCGGATCCTGCTTTTCAGGCGATCAGCCATACTTTTGATACAGAGGCTTTTTCATTTGTCCAGGCAATTGAAGTCGAAAGCCATGAGGAATTCCAACAGTTAACCGCCAAAGAGGGCGTTGTGGGAATCATTTTTAACGATTCCACAATAACCTGGGTCAATAAAGGCAATCAAAGTTTAGAAAAGCGTACGGTGCAGAACTATTTGCAAAATACAGTCAGGGAAATCAATTTGACCAATCAAAAACAAAATTTGGCCAATGAGCGTTTTGAGAATTTCAACCCTTCTCAGGGCAGCAGTGTGTATCAGGACATCATGCGGATTCAACAGACAAGCTTCATCCAAAAAACACCGGCACCGGTTATTCACTCACTGTCATCTATGGCATTTTTTATCCTGTCCACTTTTGTGGCTTTCAGTTTGTTTATCACGACAAACAGTCTGCAGGAAAGGGAAAAGAGACTTTTTCTGCGTACCTTTGCAACGGGCGTAAGTCGGATCACGCTGTATATGGCGAACGCCTTCTCTAATTTCATGATCAGTTTTCTGCTGTGTCTGGTTTATTTCCTGGTGGTGTTTTTCATCCTGTTGAACAACCCGGTATCATTGGTTCAACTCTTGTTGATGGTCTCTCTTCACGCCTTTTTTATCAGCAGCTTCCGTGCCATGATCACCGGATGCTGCCGGACGGATAAAGGCGGGACAACTCTGAGCATCTTTTTCTTGATGTTTATGCTATTTGCCGGCGGCGCATCATTTCCCATTGAATCATTTGGGGAGGTGTCTGTACTGACGAATCTTGCACCCAATTACAATCTGTTCAAACTTTATGAGAACTTGGCTTTGAACCAAGCCTACACCGGTCTGCAATGGCGAATTGCGGTCGTCATGATTCCCTCTATGATCATGCTTCTGACGGGGTTGGCGGTCTTTTTAAAACGGGAGGAGATTTAAAGTGAAATGGTCATTAATCATAGCAAATCTGAGGCGTTTGATCAAGGATTACAAATTACTGATCGGTGTTTTTTCTGCGCCGGTTTTGGTTGTACTGGTGATTGCAACGCTAACCAATCAATCCGACTCCATACAAACCATTAAGATGGGCATTGTCAATCATGACGGGGGAGAGCTTTCACACCAAATGATTGAATTGCTTCAACAAGACCCGACCCTTTCAATCAACGTATATGATCGGGAGCAAGCCCATTCAGAGTATATGAAAAAACGATTGCCGATCATCCTGACAATTCCAGAGGGTTTTTTTGAAGGGGCATTGGCAGGAGAAGCGATCGTCATGAATGTCATTCATGTGGAGAGTGTACCGGGAGATACACTCATCCGGCAAATGGAGCAGATGGTCAAAAACCTGCTTCAGGAGTACCTCGTTGAGAGATCAACTGAAAAAGCGGATTTGATCCATACCGAGGTAAAGCCAATCCGTTTTGTAGAGATGCCGTTTGTCAACCAACCGAACGGGTTCATGACCATCAGTTTTATCATCACGTTCATGATGTTTTCCATCATCTTTTTATCCCAGGAACTCATCGATCTGCGGAACAAACACCTTCTGTTTCGCATGTTTGCAAGCCCCAACAAGCCTTCTCAACTGACCGGTTCACTGATGGCAACCCTGTTTGTGTTTTTTGCCCTTCAGGCTGTGATTTTATTTTGGCTAGGCTCGATTGCTCTCAAGGCACCGTTGTTGACCGGCAATCTGACCGGTTCCGTTCTGCTTTTGGCATGCTTTATCCTGCTGAATTTAAGCCTAGGTGTTCTCGTGATGCGTTTTTGTAAAAACAACAGTATGATTGGCATCTGGGCAAATATCATTATCCTGCCCACGGGTATCATCAGCGGAATCCTTGTGCCTAAGGAATTCTTACCCGATTTTCTCAATCAAATCGCCTTTCTTGCCCCTCAATACTGGGTTATGGATGGATTACAGAAGATGAACGCTTCACAACCCGTTGGCAATATCCTTTTGAATATGGGCATACTCCTTCTGTTGGCATCCTGCGTTTTTTCTGCCGGAATATTTCGGTTTGATAAAATTGTAAACCGATAAATACTGCCGATATCTTCCTTTAGAATCGGCACTATTCGGACATCCGTCAACGGTATGCGGCTCTCATTTTCAAAAGTGGAATTATCAGGTGCAAGGTTTTTTTGCCTATTCTTTTAAAAAGCCTTGCACCTGAATTGAATTTCTGCTTCCGAGACAATTTGTTTTTGAGTGTTCTGATTGATTCAGCAAGCCCTAATAGGCCAGGCGGTCACAAAAAGGTCTTGTAGTCCTCGTAATTTTTGATCAACAGTTGTGGGGTGTTCAGCCCATAGGGGCATTTCTGTGCACATTGATTGCAGTGCAGACAGGCTTCAATCAACTTCATTTTTTCCTGCCATTGAGGCGTTAAAAACCCCTCTTTTGGCGCACGGCGGATTAACAGGCTCATTCGGGCACAGTTGTTGATTTCTATCCCAACCGGGCAAGGCATGCAGTAACCACATCCCCGGCAGAAATCACCGGACAGTTCTGCTTTGTCCTTTTCAATGGCCGCTTGCATCCTCTCATCCATCATTGGTGGATTGGCCTGATAGGACAGGAATTCATCCAGTTCTCTCTCACGCTGCACCCCCCAAATGGGTGCCACGTTATCGTATTGGGCGATGAAGGCGTAGGCCATGGCGGAACGGGTGATCAAACCCCCTGAGAGCGCTTTCATGGCGATAAAGCCGATGTTCTTTTCTCGGCAGGCTTTAACGATCTCTTCGTCTTCTTGGCTGGCCAGATATGAAAAAGGAAACTGCAGGGTATCGTACAATTCTGAAGCAATCGCTTCTCGAGCAACTGCCATGCGATGATTGGTGATGCCAATAAATCGGATCTTTCCCGCTTTTTGAGCTTCTAAAGCTGCTTCATACAATCCCGTGCCATCTCCCGGCTTTGGGCAGAAAGCCGGGTTGTGAAACTGGTAGATGTCGATGTAATCGGTTTTGAGGGTTTTCAGACTGGTATCAAGATCTTTCCAAAAGCCTTCAGCAGTTTGAGCTACGGTTTTCGTGCTGATGATGATTCTTTCCCGAATATGTTCGAAAGCAGCTCCTATCTTTTCTTCACTGTCTGTATAGCCTCTTGCCGTGTCAAAATAATTGATGCCGTTGTAAAATGCCTTTTGCAGCAGATAAACGGCTTCACCGGTGGATATTCTTTGAATGGGTAATGCCCCGAATCCGTTTCTGCTGACAACGAGGCCGGTTTTTCCCAAGGTCACAGTTTGCATAACGTTGATCCCCCCTTGCAGGTAAATTCTTTTCTCTGTCTGAATCATAACATTTTTTGATATCAAGTTGAGGGGATATACCACAACTGTCAAAAAGAACTTTTGAGTGCTTCTGTTGTCGTATCGTTGTTGCGCAATCGTCTGAAAAAAGAGTATAATGAAGGCGGAAGCACTAAAAAAGGCTTAATCAAAATCATCTTAAAAGAGAGTTGAAAAATGAAAAATATCATCATCTTTCTTTTCATCATCATTTTCATACATCCTTTCATTTTTTCTTCGAATATCATTGTTGGTGCTGATCAGGGCTATCCTCCCTATGAATACAAACAGGGCCATTCGATAACCGGTTTTAACGTGGAACTGATGCGTGAAATCGCAAAGGTTGAGCGTTTGGATATAGAAATAGTGGCCGGTCCATGGGCTGAGATCAGAGAGGCCTTCGAAAATCATGAGATTGATGTATTAACTGGATTTTATTATTATCCTTCAAGAGCGGAATACACTACGTTCACCCATCCCCATGGCTACATCATTTATTCCATCTTTACACTCAGTGACTCGACCATCAAGAGCAAAACAGACCTTGAGGGAAAGACCATCCTCGTTCAGGAAGGCGATGTCATGGTTGATTATATAGAAAGGGAGAAGATTGAAGCGGTGGTCCTTGTCTATGAATCACCTGAACTTGTTTTAGCCGCATTGTCAGATGGCATCGGAGACTGTGCGTTAATTGGCCAAAAACAGGGGCAGTATTTAATACAGGAGAAGAATTTCAAGGGAATTCATTTTATCAACGAACCGCTGCTGACGATTCCCTATTGTTTTGCCGTTCAAAAAGATAATCATGCGTTGGAGTTGAAACTCAACGAAGGGTTAAGAAAACTCCATCTTTCAGGCCGTTACAGTGAAATCTACAATCAGTGGTTCGGTTCTTCGGGAAACCGCTTGTTATCCTTGATTATTTCCATTCTGATCATCACAGGCGCTATTGTGCTTGTTTTTTTGATCCTTTTCTACATCTGGAATATGAAATTAAAGGAACAGGTGGCAAAAAAAACCCAGACCATTATTACCGCTAATCGCATCATTGAGAAAAACAACGCCAATTTAACGATACAAAACAGGAAACTAGCCATCAACGAAAAAGAGCTTCTCAATGTGAATAAGCTTTATCAATCCTTGTTTAACGCCATGCGGATCATTGTTTTGTCGAAGGATGAAGAGCAAATGAACCATCAGCTCTTCCAGATGCTGACAGAAAAGTTTCAACTGGCCCTCTTTCTCATGGTCAGCATCAAAAAGGACCCGCTGGGAAGGATACAATGCCATGTGCAGGAGAGTTATTCTCAAATCTTAGCATCTAAAAATCAATTTGAAGATTTCGTATTGCATGATGAAGGCTTATTGCAAAAACAAAAACACTTTCGACAAGACGAATGGGGTGATTTTGCCCAAAGGTTTTGCTGTGAGAACGTCATTAAGTCGTTGCAAATCAAGGAGATGGTCTCTTTACCTGTTCAAATACACGATGAAACCAAATTATGGTGTTTTTTTGCTCAAGAAGTGGATCATTTTACCCCTGAAATATTACATCATCTCAAACAGTTATCTGAGGATTATGCCTTTGCGGTGTCCCTTTACAGGACACGGCAAGAGATCATCAACGCCAATTTGGAAACCGAGAGCGCTATCAAACTGAAAAACGAATTTTTGGCCAATATCAGTCATGAATTAAGAACGCCCTTGAATGGCATGATGGGTATGATTACACTGTTAAACAAAACGCAAACGGATCCGGAACAACAGGATTACATCGATATGCTGTCCCTTTCCTCTCAGCAGCTTTTAACCATCATCAATCAATTACTGGACTATTCGGTTTTAGACAATGGGAGCTTAAGATTGGAGAAAACCCCCGTCATGATCCGAACGTTTGTCGAAGACACGCTGTTGCCCATGAGGCAAACCGCCGTTGCAAAGGAACTGGATTTTACATACAGCGTTGATTCGAAAGTACCTGAAACAGTGTGGATGGATGAAAATCAAATCAGACTAGCGCTCATGAACCTGGTCTCCAACGGGATAAAATACACGAAAAAAGGCTGTGTTTCAGTTGTATTCGATAGCGTGATGGTAAGAGAGGATAACTATTTAAGGGTTACAATAGCCGACACCGGGATAGGCATTCCTTTCTCCAAATTGAACGATATCTTTAGCAGTTTCTATCAAATCGACGGGAGTTATTCCAGGGAATACCCGGGAACGGGATTGGGGTTGAGCATCGCCAAAAAAAGCATTGAAATGCATAAAGGATGGATAGAAGTTGACAGTGAGTTGGGGCAAGGTTCGACGTTTCGATTCTTTATTCCTTTAAAATAAACATTGAGGTGGATGAAGTGAAAGTAGCCATTCTGGATTCCATAGGAGAAACCAAAATTGACATCAATTTTTCCGAAATGATAAACAACATATCAAAGCACAAAGAAATAGATTGTACTCTAATCGACTTGACAAGGTTGAATCTGTTGCCATGTTATGGTTGTGAAGGCTGTCTGAAACAGACACCAGGAAAATGCGTGATGAAAGATGATACAGCGCAATTCATGACGCCTTTGGCAAAGTCAAACATCATTATTGGGATCACCAGTGTACGATACGGTGGTTATTCATCGGATTACAAACTCGTAGCGGACAAATTTGCCCTGATGGGCAGCCCCTATTATGGAATGAAAGACGGCAAATTGCTGCATCGCAAGCGTTATCGGGATTATGTCGGCTATTATGTTGTGGGTTTGGGAACGAGTCTATCAAACGAGGAAACGGAGAACTTTCGCTTGTTGGTTAAGAGAAATGCCATGAACATGTGTGTGGATCATTGGGGGTGTATTTTCACCGATGGTGAGGATCAGCGGCATCTGGCACAAGAAGTGTTGGGGAAAGTGATGAATGATGAGCGATAAGAACGTGACGTTTATACTGGGAAGTTCCAGAAAAAAGAAAAACACCTTTGTATTTGCAAAGGCCCTGAAAGCATCCTATGAAAAGCGTGGTTTTTCCACGGATATTTTTTTCAGCATCGACCTCTATCGGGGATTAACCGAACCGTTCATCCATGCTGTAAACCAATCCCGGATGATTTGCATTCTAAGTCCACTGTATGCAGATTATATGCCCTTTCATCTGGTGAAGGTGCTTGAGTTGATTGAAGGGCAGCCGAATTTGGATTTACAAGGAAGAAGCGTATTCGGTTTCAACCAATGCGCCTTCCCCTTCTACCGGTTGAACGAATGTTCGATCAAGTCCATGGCGTTGTTTACAAGGCGGATGAAGATGAACTGGATGGGCGGACTCATGTACGGAGGAGCGGGGCTGATGGATGCTGAATCCCTTGAGGAAATGGGAAAGAAGGGACGCAGGATGATCCAGGCTTTTGATTTGGCCGTGGACGGGATGGTTCAAAACGGAATTGTGCCGGAAAAATCCCAAAAACTGCTTGCCATGAATATTCCGGGATTTTTCAAGCGTCCGGTGATGTGGATGATTAACCATCATGTTAGAAAGCTGGAAAAAGAAATCGGTCAAGCTCTGGATGCCCAGGCCTATCGATAGGAACACTGATCGAACTAAAGTTTCATTTCTTCATAAAAGCCCAATACCCTGAATTGTTCGGTGGCTGTTGCCAAAGATGCCAAAACGTTTTTCACCTTTTCATCCTCACGTCTTCCGATAAAATCCAAAAAGAAGGCGTAGGTGCCTTTTTCGTTGGGAATGGATTCGATTCGGGTCAGATTCAGTCTGGCCTTGGCGAATTTCTCCAATACATTGAACAAGGTTCCCGATTTGTGAGCGGTTGAGAAGACAATAGAGCATTTATTCCCGGTTTCTTTGTTCGCTTCTTTTGAAAGGATCAAAAACCGTGTCCGGTTGATTTCGTAATCTTCGATGGATTCTTTCATGATGTCAAGACGGTATATTTTGGCGGCCAATGCACTGCAAATGGCAGCGGAGTTGGTCAAATTCTTCTCGGAGAGCATCTTTGCGGCTCCGGCTGTGTCAAAATAATGAACGGCTTTCAGGTTGTTTTTGGATAAAAAACCCCGGCATTGCGCCAAAGCTTGGGGATGCGAAAAGACATCCCGGATTTCATGTACATCGGTACCCGGACAAGCGACCAGACAATGGTTGATGGGGATTTCGATAGCGCCGCAGATATTGAGTTGAGTCCTTATCATCAGGTCATTGGCCTGACTGACGAGTCCGCCCAGCGTATTTTCCACCGGGACAATGCCGTAATCGTATAATCCGGTTCGTACCCCTTCAAAGATATCGGCAAATTCAACACAGGGCAGACAGATGAAGTCGGGATTCCATGATTTGGCGGCTACTTCGCTGTAAGCGCCGTGTTCACCTTGAAAGGC
>Ga0116162_10001115_pt1 | contig 18032 bp, 18 predicted proteins | sample AD_UKC105_MetaG_FD_89875 | JGI IMG/M metagenome (GOLD analysis project Ga0116162, IMG submission 89875) | Active sludge microbial communities of municipal wastewater-treating anaerobic digesters from Hong Kong - AD_UKC105_MetaG | ecosystem: Engineered > Bioreactor > Anaerobic > Digestate... | reverse complement strand
TCACTCACGTGTTACTCACCCGTTCGCCGCTCTACTCACTTCCGAAGAAGTTTTCTCGCTCGACTTGCATGTGTTAAACGCGCCGCCAATGTTCGCTCTGAGCCAGGATCAAACTCTCATTGAGTTGATTGAATTCAAAAGAAATTAATTAATTGAAACCCGCTCTGCTATCTATTCCATTTCACTACAACAGCCTTTAAAAGGCAAACACCTTCCGGTGCGAAAGACAATATACACACGTCATAGATTATTGTCAATAGAAAATAATAAAAAAATTTCGATCAACTCTTATTTATTAACACTTATTATACACCGGGTGTTCCGGCCTTACAACAAAAAAATCAAACTTCTTCTTTTGCTGTGACGATCATACTGATACTGTACCCCGGGAAAAGTTTTTCCAGGTAGGCCTGGATGGTATCGACTCCTGAAAACTCTGCCTTATCCAGTATCCGTTTGTCCCGTGCGATCCGATAAAGCCTGGCTTTCCCGAAAGCCATGATCTGATTCCGCTCTTCCTCGCTTATGGAAAGCCAGAAGGTCTTGGATTCGTTCATAAACCTGTAATCGATATCCGTTGCGATGAGTTCCGGAGCCGGCAGCGTCACTGTAATGGTTTTGTCAGTCCTGTTCAGAAGAAAGTCCTCTTCCTCCATCTTCTTCAGGTCAAACCCCACAGTCATCTTGCCGCGCACGAGAAGATCCATCTCCTTGTTTCCGATATAGACAGGGAATGAGAGGATATTGACAAACTTCTCCTTCCGGCTTTCCACGATATCGGAGACATTGACTTCCAGCACAGCGAGCTTAAGGATCTCTTTGATATCGTTGATGATCAATGTGTTGATGATCTTTTCTTCTTCTGTCGGGGCCGGAACGGATTTAAGATGAACTATATACGCTAAGAGCAAAACGATGACGACAAGTTCAATAATGATAACAGCGGTTTTAATCTTCCCCACACGTTCTCCTTTTTTTTAACAGACGCTCGACGACTTCCCGGTCATTAAAGGGGATCTCGTAACCGTCGAATATCTGAAATCTTTCGTGCCCCTTCCCCGCTATTAATACCATATCTCCGTTCCGGGCTTTTTTCAAGGCTGTCCGGATAGCTTCTTCCCGATCCACCACCACCTCATAGGGGAAATCGCTCTTCATCCCTGCTTCTACTTCTCTGCAGATCTGAAAGGGGTCTTCACTGTGGGGGTCATCTGAAGTAATGATGACGAAATCGCTGAAGCGTGAAGCGATTTTGGCCATTTCCGGCCGCTTCCCTCTGTCACGGTCCCCGGTGCACCCGAATACAGTGATCAGCCGTCCCCTTTTTTCCCCGGCCAGCAGAGAAAGGACTTTATCCAGGCTGTCCGGAGAGTGGGCATAATCGATATAGATATCCACACCGTGGCCGTCTAAGCGTTCCAGCCGCCCCGGTACTCCGTTGAACCCCATACTCCACTCCTTGGATCGCGACCCGGCCGCTTTAAGAAGAAGGGCCGCAAGGATAGCATTATAAGCATTGAACTCTCCCGGCATCCCGAGCCTGACAGCCCCTCCGTCAGACAGAGTAAGAAGCGTGTCGCCCCCTTCCCCTTTTTTCCGAAACCGGACATCTCCGTTCTTCTGCCCGAAACAGAGGACTTGCCGGCTCTCCAGAGATGAGCGGAGTCTTCTCCCCCACGGGTCATCACAGTTGATGACAGAGGTTCCTTCATTATAGGAGGTAAAGAGCTTTCTTTTTGTATCAAAGTATGTTTCCATGGAATGATGATAATCCAGGTGATCCCAGGAAAGATTCGTAAATCCGGCTCCCTGGAACCGCAGTCCCCGAATCCGCCCCTGATCCAAAGCATGAGAGGAGACCTCCAGAACACATAAAGAATGTCCTAGATCGGCGAGTTGCTCAAGAAGAGCATAGAGTTCATAAATATCAGGGGTGGTCAGCAGGGTACGCTTTAAAAACCCCTCTTTGGTATAGACTCCCACCGTCCCGATGTAGGCAGCGGCTTTTCCCTCCTTCAAGGCTGCTTCATAAAAGAAAAAAGCTGTCGTCGTCTTTCCTTTGGTCCCGGTCACACCTATGAGTTTCATTTTACTCAGGCTCTCATCATAAAGCCGGGGCAGGACCGACTCCTCGAAATACTCTACTGAAGGAACGACTAACGTGGCGATTCCCGGAAGAGCTTTCTCGGAGATGACAGCAGCAGCCCCTCTCCTGATGGCATCCTGCACATAGGCTTCCCCATGGGCAGTATGCCCCTGTTTGGCGACAAAGAGGGCTCCCGGGCGGCATCTTCGTGAATCAGAAGTCAGTAAGGGGGAAATGAGAGTTTCCCGGGACAAACCCCAGCTGGTTCCGCCGTACTCAAGAAACTTCTCACGTTTAAGATCCATCAGCCTTGAGCTCCCCGCGAAGGATCCTCTTCGCATTATACTTCTCGGGAATAAAAAAGATGTTTTTTTTAAGAAAAGCTTTATATTCTTCAATCGGCACCTGGTCTCTGATCAACGAGGCCGCCTGAAGAGTCGCCTCCCTCTCCTCGAGGGTCATCATATAGGGATACCTTTTAAAAATTGTTCCCAAAACCTCCTGGGCTGAAGCCGCATCCCCCTTTTCAAAATAGAGCCGCCCCAGGAAGAGAAGCGTTTCCACCTGGAGCAGTTCATTCTCTTTCCCTTTGATTATCGTCCGGGCCACCTGCTCGGTAAGGTTTTCTGTATCCGCTTTCAGGTAGTCCAGCTTCATGGCCTCGATATCCTTGAGCATCTCCAAGGCCCTGACGGAGACGGCGACATCATTGTCCGTCTCCACGGGATAAGAGTAGATCAGCTCCTTAAAGGTCTCCACCGCCTTTTTGAACTGCCCTCTGTCCATCTCTATGCGTCCCCTGTAAAAGAGGATAGTCGTATGGACCGGAGAATAGATATGCTGCCTCAGCATCTCAGAGAAGAAAATCAGTGCCCAGTCAGCCGCGACCCGGTTTTCGCGGCTCATCTCATAGATACGCTCCAGTGCCAGGAGCCCGTAATCGTACTTGACACCGCTTCCGTTTTCCCAATAATATCCTGAATATCGAAGAACCGTCCTCTGATAGTTTTCAACAGAGCTTTTAATGCCGAAAAGGGGCCCGCTGAGCTCTCCCATATTGAACTGGGCTTCAGCCAGCACATGCCCCATTGTGTCATTTAAAAGATAGTGTTCATCAAGATAGTGGGCATATTTCTTATGGATCCGGCTATATTCCCAATACGCCATGGGCACATCTTCATAGTAGTATTGGTAGATCTGAGCAATAAGAAGATGCGCCAGCGGAGCAATGTGAAAACTGTAACCCTCTTTATTGGACAGCGGACTCACCGTCTCTTCGGGATAGCGGTCGACGATCTCTTCAAAGAGAGTCTTCGCCTGTTCATAATCCCCCATGTCAAGGTAGAGTTTGCCGGCCATGAAAAGCGCATCATCGGCATATCTTGAATCGGGGAACATCTCAGCGAGAAGGAGGAACTTGCCCCCCACATCATCTACGACATCCCGGACAAACGTCCCTTCTTTCCACATCGACTCATATTGAGCCACATAATATTTGAAATAGGGAACGATATCTGACGAGTCGATCAAAACCGGCTCCACCACAGAAGCTCGGCGTGCGGAAGAAGTCTCTTCCGGATGACGCGCACAAGCTGTGATCGTTGCAATAAAGAGGGCTAAAAAGAAAAGTCGCTTCATCATCACCTCTTACTCCTGCCTGGTTTTTTCACACTATACTCCACTTTCCCACTCTTTTCAATGATTACTCATCCTCTCTTGAAATCTTCGTAAAAGTATCGTATAGTAAAATCGACTGGAGGTATGATATGGAGTTAGATGTTCATTTTCTCAATTTGCTTTTTCAGCTTTTCAGCCAGGGATTTATTGTGACCGCTACGGTGATTTTTCTTCTCATAGCAGCGGCAGGAGTCATCCTGGCGGTTAAAGCTCATAAAAGAACGACACAGACCGGGATCGATGGGTTGCTGGAGGCCAGGGGAGTGGCCAGGACAGCTGTTTCCCCCCGGGGAGGCCTTGTCTTTGTCCATGGAGAAATATGGCATGCCGTCAGCAGGGCCCCTATTAAAAAGGGGCAGAAAATCGCGGTCAAGGGAGTCAAAAATATGGTCCTTATTGTGGAAGAAACGGATCATACGATCCTGTAAGGAGGTATTATGTTTATCTATGTCGTCTTATTCATTATTCTCATTCTTCTGCCGTCCATGTTCCGGGTCATCAGAGAGTATGAGCGGGCAGTCATCTTCCGTCTGGGGCGTATTATCCCTGTCAAAGGGCCGGGCCTGATCTTCCTGTTCCCCGTCCTCGATAAGATGGAACGGGTGAGCCTGCGCCTTCTGTCCATCGACGTCCCCGAGCAGGATGTCATTACCCGTGACAATGTCTCTGTTCGGGTCAACGCTGTCGTCTACCTCCGTGTGGTCGACCCCATCAAGGCTGTGATCGAAGTCAAAAACTACGTCTATACGACCCAGCAGCTGGCCCAGACGACTCTGCGGAGTGTCCTGGGGCAGGTGGAGTTGGATGAGCTGCTCTCCAAGAGGGACAAGATCAATGATGAACTCCAGACCATCCTGGATCAGCTCACAGACCCCTGGGGCGTCAAAGTGACCGCTGTGGAGATCAAACATGTGGATCTTCCCCAGGAGATGCAACGGGCCATGGCTCGCCAGGCTGAAGCCGAGCGAATCAGAAGAGCCAAGATCATCAATGCGCTGGGAGAACAGCAGGCGGCGGAAAAGTTAGCCCAGGCTTCAGATATGCTGACAAAATCTCCCATGTCCCTGCAGCTTCGTTACCTGCAGACTCTGAATGATATCGCTTCAGAAAACAACTCCACCATCGTCTTCCCCATTCCCCTGGATCTCATCAAACCGTTTCTCAAGAAAGAGAAATAGAGTGTAGACAAGGCGCCTTCGGGCGCCTTTCTCTTTGAAACTTTTTCCTTTGCCGGACTGTCTTTTTCAAAACCGATAAGGGGGTTGGTATGAGAACACTTTTTGCGTTGGCCCTGGGACTCGTCTTTGTCGTTATTTTCTTCCCGGCTCTTTTTTCCGCTTTCTTTTTAGGGGGAGTTCTCTCCTTTGTCCTCTTTTTTGCCGCCGCGCTCTTCCTTGTACGGCTTCTGGCCGCCCTCTTTTCTCTTTTGGCCGTCTTCCTTTTTATCCCCCTGATAGCTCTCCTGGGTATATTTATTCCCGTTCTTTTTCCCTTTATCATCCTTTATCTGATCTGCGCTCTCTTCTTCGGACTTTTCCGTAAAAGGAGGCCTTCTGAGAGCCGCACATAGGTCAGAGCAAGGAGAAAAAATAGACTCCGAGGATAATGAAAAAAATGGCCATAAAGAGTTTGGCCAGGGGAAGAAGCCGAAGATAGGCTTTCCGAAACAGGGCAAGAGACATTCCTGACAAAGCTGCCGCCCCCACTGCCAACAGGGGGAGGATAAACATGATATTGTAAAGAAGGAGGAGCAGTATTCCCTGTGCAAAATTTTCTCCGGCGATGGAGAGGATGACAGGGAAATAGATCTGTCCGGTGCAGCCCAGCTCAAGCCAGGCTACAAGCCCCCCGGCAAAAAAAGCCCCTGTCCAGCAAAGGCCTGCCTTCTCTTCCAGCCGGGTAATCCTATTTTTCAATCTGTCCGGGATCCTGATAAGGGGCCTCTTCCTTTTCCTCATCCGGAGAAAATCAATAACTGATAAGAGGGCCCCCACCAGCAGGAAAACCCCCGTTCCGGCATAGAATCCTCTTTTTAGCCAGTGGATACGGGCAGTTTGGCCCAACACTTCTCTCAACCCCAACCCCAGAGCCAGGTAGACGAGAAAAACCCCTGCAGCAAAACCCGCTGCTGTCCGAAGCAGGACTTTTTTTCGTTTCGGGACAGCCGCCATGAAGAGGATCAGAAAAACAAAAACGGAAAAAGCACAGGGATTGATACCGTCAAGGAGTCCGGCAGCCATGACAGCCCCTGCCGAAAGCGCCCTCTTTCCCGTTTCTGTCTGCTCACGGAAAAGAGCTTCGAAACTGTCCTTCCTATACCGGGAGAGCGCTTCCCTGTACTCCCCGGGCCGATGCCCTCCTTCAAGGATGGTCTCTCCCACAAGGACAATGGGGATCTCTCCGGGGACATAACCCCGCGACTCCCTCAGGGGACGAAGCCTGGGCAGAGATTCCTCCGCCTGATATTCGATGATCTCCATTTCATAATCTTTGCTCAGATCGGCAAGGATCTCTTTCACTTGAAAACATGTCTTGCAATGAGGGTCTGAAAAAAAGTAGACAGGGATACGCCTCTCTCCGGCTTCCAGGGAGATCGTTATCAAAAGAATAAAAAGAAAAAAGGCTGAAAAGCGTTTCATAAGAATCAGCCCCTGCCGTTTGTCTGTCGGAGAAGAGAAAGAAGGACCGACACCGCTGTCTCCATAGATCCTTCTTCGATATCATATTCCGCAGTATGGGGATCATAGGCCGGGCCTCCTTTTCCCATGGCCCCGATGCCGAAATAGAGGGCTTTCCCTCCATGACGGGCCGATTCACGGGCCAGGAGACTGAAATCTTCAGACCCCCCCAGGGAGAAGGGCGCCGGATAGATCCGGGCTCCCGCCTCCTGAACAGCTTTTTTTATCAAAGCTGTCAGCATCTTATCTTGCAGAAAAGCCGAAGATTGCCCTCTTTTCACCCGCTCTGCACGGCAGCCGTAGAGGGAGGCTGCTTTCCGGGCTCTCTTCCATGCCTGCTCGCTGATAAATTCGTTCAGGCCGTCACTTTCCCCCCGGCTTTCCATGGCCAGCTCCGCATAATCAGCGATGATATTCCGTCCCCGGCCGCTGTTAAAAAGGCCTACGTGAACACGTCCTTTTTCGGAAAGCGCTGCACTCATCTCATAAATATCCACAACAGCCCGGGATGCAGCCAGCAAGGCGTTTCGGCTCTTTTTCAGATCACCTCCCGCATGGGCGGCCTGTCCGTAAAAACAATAATCATATTTTGTCGTGGCCAGGGTCCCCCCGATGGATGGGACCACCATCCCCTCCGGGACACTGCTTAAAAAATGAAATCCCAGGACATTCTCCGCCTCTTTTAGAAGAGGCAGGGAGAGAAGGGAAGAAGCCCCCCTTACGCCCTCTTCAGCCGGCTGAAAAAGGAGTACGATCTTGCCCCGGTACAGGGCCTTAAGACGGCTTATCCCCAGAGAAAGGACAGCTCCCGCAGCGGCATGGCCGTCGTGGCCGCAGGCATGCATCACTCCCGGGTACCGGGAGACAAACCCCTCCCGTACCGGGCGGTAATCCTCTCTTTGTGACTCTTCAATCGGGAGAGCATCCATATCGAACCGGATCAGCGTCGCCGGGCCCTCACCGAGATCCAACGCAGCTGACACAGCCGTGTGCCCGTCCTCCAGAAGAGAAAGAAACGAGGAGGACGCTCCGTCCCGGCGGGCCCGCTGAAACTCCGCAGCCCTTGTCTCTGCAGGCGGAAGGCCCAGACGATCCGATCGGCCTGTAAGCTCTTTCCCGCATTTTACGGCCCACCCGCTTTCTGACAGAGCTTCAGCTATAAGGGAAGCTGTCCTATATTCATTCCAACCTGTTTCCGGGTAGCTGTGAAAAGAACGGCGAAGATCTACAGCCCGGGGCAGAAGCTCCCGGGCTGTTTTACGTATCAGATCATTGACCTTGTTCATAAAGGGGATTGTCAGTCACCACAAAGGCAAAATGCATCTTCAGTCCCATCTGCCCCAATAATTCCACCTGTTTTTCTTCCCCTTCCAGGGGGACATCTTTCAAAGTATCTTTAAAATCAGCGATAAGAAAGACAAGATGCTCTTTGGTGACACCCACCAACCCGGCCACGCCTTCAAGGACAGGGATGTTATCGATCCGGATCTCTTTGACACATTTCCCCGACGCCTTGTCGAAGACAGAGACAAAGAAGGGGCGGGGCATGGCTTCGATCTGCATCCCTCCCCCGTCGCGGGAAGTCTTCTGCCCTCCGCCGAAACAGGCGTAGATATACTTCTCGTCATTCTTCACCGAGGAGATGAGAAGGTGACCCCCTCCCAGGCCGCCCACCTTCATATTCTCATACTTCTCCTTCAGCGGACGGGTCATGGTGCGCACGAGTTCCAGGTTCTCATCATATTCCTCTATCCGGTACGGAACATTGTAATAGCCCAGATAGATATGGCCGCCGGACTGATCCACATTGAGGGATCCGGTCTTGAGGTCAGATCCCATAATCTTGGTCATGTCTGTAATAGGGTCTTCGTATTCCACCCGCTTGATGAGAGAGCCGTCCTTCAGGTCGATGGCTCCGATCCTGTTTTTAAAGAGCCCGGTGAAATAGAGCCGGTCTTTGAAGGTGTCCAGGGAATAGAGGAATCCCATCTCATCATTGAGCTGGATATCATCCAGATACTTGCCGTTCGTATCAAAGAGGGAGAGTGTCTGTGCTGCCAGATTGACTATATAGATCCTCTCGTTGACGATCTTGAGAGCAGACACGGAAAAGGGCTGGACTTCCCCCGGGCCGTTGCCAGCGGGAAAGGTGATCCGATGCCCCTTCTCTCCGCTGACTGAATAAAACTGCAGGCCGAAGGTATTGCCTTCCATCACAGGATAATAGATCTCTCCCTGGTACATAGCCGCTTTCGACTGGGGGTCGTTGGGGGCCATATAATCAGGCATCCAGGCTTTTATCACGGAGACCGTTTCCACCGGGACAGCCCCGCCTTTTCCGCAGCCTCCCAGAATAAGAGGAATAATCACCGCAATAAGGATCAGACTGACTTTTTTCATCATTATTCTCCTTTCCCGTTCTGTGAACGGTCAGATTTTTTACGCTATTCTACCCTTTCCGGTCCGGGAGTCAATAAGTTTCCGTTCTGCCTCGAAACCAGAGTCGCTCATAAGCCCGCCACAGGGCGAGAGCCATTTTTTCGGGAGTCACAGGGTGGATCAGAAAGCCGGCAACTCCCTTTTCAAAGGCCTTCACTCCTAGGGCCGGATCCCGTGAGACGATGATGACTTCCCCCGGCCATTCGGCCTCCTCTATAAGAGCGAAAGACTCCTGCCCGTTGATACGGTCATTCAGGAGGAAAAGGTCTGCCCTTACTTTCAAAATTCGTTCTATACTATCTTCCGTTAAGGGGATATCCCTGGCACAGAAGAGGGGAAATGTCTTGAGTATTCCCCTGACCCGACAGCTTTCTCTATCATCAGGCAGGAGACAGATAACCTGGACGGGAACCATAGAAAAGAAACGGGGGCCGGAAAGCCCCCTGAGGCGATCAGCTAAACTCGATAGTTCCAAACTTTAGAAAACTGATAAGACTTCCCATAAATAGAGCACTCATTATTACCCCAATGGCAATCACGATCAATTGCAATTTTGCCCAGTTAGCTTTGCTTTCATTCGCATTTCCTCCGAACCCCCAGATCACTAAGAGAACCAAATTCACAATAGGAATCATCATCAGAAGATAGGTGATAATCCATTCCCCCAAAGAAACAGTTCCTGTCTTTGCCATATGTCCTCCTTTCCTATAGTATTTTGATGTTACAGGAAGCTTACGGCACAGGCAAGAAAAAACTCTTTACATCTCACTTTTTTCTGTTTTGCCCTGTCAGGATAAGGGCCAGGGCAATGATTCCGGCAAAGATGATTATTCCGATAAGGGACATTCCTCTCTCCTTCTTTTCTTTATTGTAAAGATGCTCTTTGAACATCAGGCGAAGAAGAGATTAAGAAGTAATGAAAAAAAGGGGGGAGGGTCACCCCCCCCGTTCAGGTTACACGCAGTCTTTTGCTACTTTCTTTTCTCTTTCAGCGCAGCATGGGCTGCAGCCAGCCGGGCTATGGGAACCCGGTAAGGAGAACAGGAGACATAGTTCATACCCGCTTTATGGCAAAACTCTACAGATGACGGCTCTCCGCCGTGCTCTCCGCAGATCCCCACTTTCAAACCGGGCCGCTGAGTCCGTCCCCGTTCGATTCCCATTTTAACCATCTCTCCCACACCTTCCTGATCCAGAGCCTGGAAGGGATCACGGGGAAGGATCTTTTTGTCTACATATTCTTTGAGGAATTTCCCTGCATCGTCACGGGAGAAGCCGAAGGTCATCTGGGTGAGGTCATTTGTCCCGAAGGAGAAGAATTCGGCTTTTTCAGCGATCTTGTCCGCTATGACACAGGCCCGGGGAATCTCGATCATAGTCCCCACACTATACTGGACTTCTGTCTTTTCTGCTTCAAAGACCTCTCCGGCTATACGGTCCACCATCTCCCTCATGATGTCAAACTCCGCTTTTGTCCCGACAAGGGGGATCATGATCTCGGGGATGACTTTCTTGCCGGATTTGGCTACTTCACAGGCGGCTTTCAGAATAGCCCGGGCCTGCATCTCATAGATCTCGGGATAGGTGATACCCAGTCTGACACCTCTGTGCCCCAGCATAGGGTTGAATTCTGAAAGTTGAGCGACCTTCTCTGCGATCTTTTCAGCGCTGACCCCCATCTGACGGGCCATCTCCTCCTGCTGCTCCCGGTCATGGGGGACAAACTCATGAAGAGGCGGATCCAGAAGGCGCACGGTGACAGGAAGGCCTTCCATGGCTGTGAAGATCCCGATAAAATCTTCAGTCTGCATGGGCTCGATCTTCGCCAGGGCTTTCCGGCGTCCCGCTTCGTTTTCCGAAAGGATCATCTCACGGACAGCGGTGATACGGTCCCCTTCGAAGAACATATGTTCTGTCCGGCAAAGGCCGATCCCCTGGGCTCCGAAATCACGGGCCACTTTGGCATCATGGGGCGTGTCCGCATTAGTCCGGACCCCGATGGTCCTGACCTTGTCAGCCCACTCCATAAGACGTCCAAAATCGCCGGCGAGGACAGGGTCGATGGTGGGGACTTTCCCGGCCATGACTTCCCCGGTGGATCCGTTCAAGGTGATCCAGTCGCCCTCTTTCACCGTGGTGCCTCCCACTTCGAAAAGTTTCTTCTGATAACTCAGGTTGATGGCCTCAGCCCCCGATACACAGCACTTTCCCATACCCCGGGCGACTACCGCGGCATGAGAGGTCATCCCGCCGCGGACAGTAAGGATACCGTTAGCGGCGGCCATCCCTTTGATATCTTCCGGTGAAGTCTCCAGACGGACCAGGATAACATCTTCGCCCGACTCAGCCTGTTCAAAAGCATGTTCGGCGTCAAAGACGACCTTTCCCACAGCCGCTCCGGGAGAAGCAGGCAGGCCCGTAGCGATGACCTTTTTCTCCGCCTTGGGGTCGATCATGGGATGGAGGAGCTGATCCAATTGTTCCGGCTCCACACGCAGGACCGCCTCTTCCTGGGAAATAAGGCCCTCATCTGCCATATCCACAGCGATCTTGACCGCAGCCTGGGCCGTTCTTTTCCCGGTCCGGGTCTGAAGCATGAAGAGCGTTCCCTTTTGAATGGTGAATTCCATATCCTGCATGTCTCTGTAATGTTTTTCCAGCCGCTTGTAGATCTCCACCAGCTGTTCGTAGGCTTTGGGCATAGCCTCTTCCAGGGATACCTCATCACTGCTTTTCTTTTTGCTCTTGTTGATCGGCTGGGGAGTCCTTATCCCGGCGACGACATCTTCTCCCTGGGCGTTGATCAGGTATTCTCCGAAGAAGACATTCTCTCCGGTAGCCGGGTCACGGGTAAAGCAGACCCCTGTGGCTGAATCATCACCCATGTTCCCGAAGACCATGGTCTGGACATTGACAGCAGTTCCCCATGTATCGGGGATACCATGGAGCTTTCTGTAATGGACCGCCCTCCTGGTGTTCCAGGACTTGAAGACGGCCTCTATGGCCGCCCAAAGCTGTTCCATGGGGTCCTGCGGGAAATCCTCCCCCTTCTCCTTCTTATAGATAGCCTTGAACTCCTCTACAAGGGCCTTCAGGTCCTCAACAGAAAGGTCTGTGTCCACTTTATAGCCCTTCTTCTTTTTAAGGCTGTCCAGGGCGTGTTCAAAGAGGCTTCCGTCTACTCCCATGGCCACATCGGAAAACATCTGAATAAACCTGCGGTAGGAGTCGTAGGCAAGACGGGGATTAGACGTTACAGCAGCCATCCCTTCCACCGCGTCATCATTAAGCCCCAGGTTGAGGATCGTGTCCATCATTCCGGGCATGGAGACACGGGCACCGCTCCGTACGGAGACGAGGAGAGGATTGCTGTTGTCCCCGAATTTGATCTCCATGGCTTTTTCCAGCCGGGCAAGATTCTCCATGACCTCATTTTTCAACGTATCCCACAGCTGCTCTCCCTGGTTGTAGTACTCCACACAGCTTTCAGTGGTGATGGTAAAACCCGGGGGGACAGGAACACCCAGGTTGGCCATTTCGGCCAGGTTGGCTCCCTTTCCTCCCAGAAGGTTCTTCATGTCGGCTTTCCCCTCGGTCTGGCCGGCACCAAAAAAATAGACATATTTACCCATGATCATCCTCCTTATTCATCATGTCACGACAATATGGTCAAAATTAACAATTCCTCCGAAAAGAGCGGATATATCCTGAAGAAGCGCCAAACGGTTATTCCGCAAGGACGCGTCTTTATCCATGACAAGCACCGTATCAAAAAAGGGATCCACGAAAGTCTTGAAATTGAGGATCGCATTAAAGATACGGTCATAATCATCCCCGGCCCTTTGGATCTCCTCTTTGACGTTGACCCACTCCCGGCTCATAGCCTTTGTCTCTTTCTCCACAAAGAGATCATCCCGGGGCAGCCCGAAATCTTCTACCCTAAGTTCTTCACGCGCCTTTTTTACAATATTATTCACCCGCCGGAAAGTGGCGGCCACATCCCGGAACTCGTCTCTTCCCGAGAGGGCCTTGAAGGCGAGAGCCTTCCTGTATTTCACTTTCAGGTTCTTTTCAGGGGTATCGCAGACAGCATCGACTATATCATAGGGGATACCCAGGGCTCTCAGCTGCGCGCGGAACCGGTCTTCGAAAAAATCGTTGACCTGCCTTAGAAGTTCAGGTTCTTCCTTCGGAGGGAGAACCTCCGCCCCGTAAAGCCGGGCTGTCTTTATGAAGAGCTCCTGGACAGATTCAAGATCGAACCCTTTATCTAAATGGACCTCCCCCTTCTCATAACCCAGGATCAACGCGATCATGCTGTTGGCCTGACGGCGCAAAGCATAGGGGTCTTTTGTCCCTGTGGGGATAAAACCTTTAAGGAACGCCCCGATAATATTATCAGCCCGGTCGGCGAGGCCCACGGCGGCAGCACGGGGGCGAGGCAGAGGGTCTCCCCAGACCCTGGGCCAATAGTGCTCCTCGGCGATACAGGCGACTTCTTCCTCCCGGCCGTCTTCCAGAAGGTAATACTTGGCGATGGACCCCTGAAGTTTGGTAAATTCTTTTCCGTCTTTGATCATTTCAGACACGATATCGATCTTGGACATCCGGGCCCCGGTCCGGGCTGTCTCATCCCCGTCGAAAAGAAAGGCGGTGAGGCTTTCCAGCCTGGCTGCCTTTTCACTCAGAGACCCGAGCCCCTCCATCCACGTCACTGTATCCAGCAAATCGAATAGTCTTTCCACACCTCTGGATGTATCCTCTTTCCAGTAGAACATGGCATCGTCAAGCCGGGCTTTAAGGACTCTCTCATTCCCCCGGATGACCTTTCCGGGATGGACAAAGCTGCCGTTCGCCACAAAGGCAAAGAGAGGAAGGACCTTCCCCTCCCTGTAAAAGCTGAAATAACGCTGATGCTGGCTCATAGCCGCCGAAATGACTTCAGGGGGCAGGGCCAGATAGTGTTTCGCGATCTCCCCGGTTAAGACAAAAGGAGCTTCTACAAGGTCCACGACTTCTTCGACCAGGGACTCCGAATGAAAGGAAGAGGCCCCGTTCTTCTCGAGAACCGCCTGCAGACCCTCCAGAATCACCTTTCTACGGCGCTCCCTCGAAAGGATAAGGCCGCTCTTCTCCACTACCTCAAGATAAGTGGCAGGGCTGCTGACGCGAGCCCTTTTTTTCGGGCTGTTCCGAAGAAGGAATGTCTCCTGCCCCGCTGTCACCCCTCCTGCTTTCAGAGGAAGTGTCTCTTCCCCCCAGAAAGCCAGCAACCAACGCACGGGACGGGCGAAAAGAAGGCCGCTGTCATCCCAACGCATTTTTTTGGGAAATTCCACAGCACCCAGGATCCCGGGCCATGCCTCCGTGATAATCTGCCGGGTCATACGTCCGGGGACAAAGCGGTGAGCCGCAAGATAGGCCCCTTTCTCCGTCTCTTCCCAGAAGATATCACTCTCCGTCAAATTGTTTTTTTCCAAAAATTTTTCATAGGCCATGGTGACTTTACCCTCTTTGATACAGATGTTCCGGGGCGGCCCCATGACCTTTTCTGTCCGGTCCTCTTCCTTTTCGGCTACCCCCTGACAGAAGAATACCAGCCGCCGGGGAGTCGCCAGGGCTTCACTTGATCCCACAGTGATACGGTTTTCTTCAAAAAGACGCCGGAACTGCGCTTCAAGGGACGCTATGGCGCCGGGAATATAATCAGCAGGGAGCTCTTCCACTCCGATTTCAAGAAGCAGATCACGCATTGTCCTCACCCCGGCTCTCTTTTTCCCGGTAAACCTTGGCACAAGCCCGGGCCAGCTTCCGTATCCTTCCTATGAAGTTTGTCCGTTCCGAGACAGAGATGGCTCCCCGGGCTTCCAGGACATTGAAGAGATGCGAATTCTTGATGACAAAATCATAGGCAGGGCGCACCAGCTCCTCACTGACAAGCCGCAGGCACTCCTTCTCATTGGCCTCAAAAGTATCCCATAAAAGAGCGGTATCGGCAGCTTGCAGATTATAAAAGGAGTTTTCCACTTCATTCTGGTGGTAGATCTCCCCATATGTCGTCTCTTCATTCCATTTCAAATCAAACATACTCTCCACATCCTGGATATACATGGCCAGCCGTTCCAGCCCGTAAGTCAATTCGACCGTCACTGGATCCACTTCCAGCCCCCCGACCTGCTGGAAATAGGTATACTGGGTGACTTCCATCCCGTCTACCCAGACTTCCCAGCCAAGCCCCCAGGCTCCCACTGTGGGGGATTCCCAGTCATCCATGACAAAACGTATATCATGTTCTTCAGGAACAAGACCCAGACAGGCCAGGCTCTTGATATAGAGGTCCTGAATATTTTCCGGGACAGGTTTGAATACGACCTGATATTGGAAATAGTGCTGCCCCCTGTAGGGATTCTCTCCGTACCGTCCGTCTTTAGGGCGGCGGCAGGGTTCCACATAAGCTGCTTTCCAGGGCCTGCGGTCCAGAGACCGCAGAAAAGTATGGGGGTTGAATGTCCCGGCCCCCTTCTCCATATCATAAGGATAGAGGAGAAGAGCCCCCTGCTTTTCCCAATAATCATTCAATGTCCTGATCATCTGCTGGAATGTCATTACGCCTCCGATAGTTAACAACGGTTCCCAATGGTGATGATTATTTCATATTTTTCAAGGCATTTCAAGAAGAATCACAGTCTCTCTACCTCATACCCCTTTTGTTTCATTAGTTCCACGAGCCCCTCATCCCCTATAAGATGGCCGGCTCCCACAACGACAAAAAGGGTGGAGATCCCTTCCCCGTCCAGAGCCTTCTCGATCCCCTCTGCCATGCCTCTGTTTCTGATATCAAAGAGGGCCTGATAATAGGGTTCCAACTCGGGTTTCTCCAGGCGGCTTTCAAAGATATTCTCCTCCAGGGCACGCCGCTCTCCTTTTTTCCACAGACGGGTCAACTTGTTGAGTGATTTCACAGGATCTTCTTCCTTATCGATCCCGTCCATAAGGGCAAGGATCTGAACCTCTTCGGGGATATCGGAGAATGCTTTCAACTGGCTTTCCATGGTTTCCAGGGAGATGATCCTGCGCTCCCGGGCTTTTTCCAAAAAATAGAGGTCCAGCCCCCGGGAAGGGTCGATTCCAGCTTTCTGGATCATGACCTGCGAAAGGACCATAGACGCCATCCAGGGCCGCATGGGATTCAGCTGCTGCCAGGGAATCCCCACCTTGTCACAAAAGGCTTTCAGTTTCCATGCCTCATCCCCCAGGGCTTTTTCCAGGGTCTCCCCTTCAGGATACATCCCGTGAGCAAAGACAAATCTGGTGATCTCCATCTGGTCGATGTTTCTGATATCCGCTTCCACAGCCAGAGCCTGCGATGACTCGAAGGCTGTCTCGATCTTTTCCGGAAGGGGATAGAAGCTCTCATCGGCGGCATGGATAGACCCGAAGAGATAGACCGTCTCTCCATCCTTATGGGCCGCATAAAACAAGGGATTGGGCGAGGTCCCGCAGGACTGGACGACAAAAAGGGTCAGCAGGGCCAGAAGAGTCAACTGAAAACGTTTCATAGTTCCTCCTTTAAAACAGAGAACGGCAGCCGCCGTCGCGTTTCTGTCTGAGGGGCACTTTCCCGCACAGGCCGGTAACTCATCCTGTGAATCGGCGTCGGCCCCGCCGTTTTCAGGAAAAGCAGATGCCCTTTTGTGGGATATCCCCTGTTTTGTTCAAATTGATACCCGGGGTAACGGAGCGCAGCAGCTTCCATATACCGGTCCCGGACCTCTTTGGCCATGATAGAAGCACATCCCACGGTATAGGAGAGACTGTCTCCTCTGATCAGGGATGAGACATTCCTTCCGGGAAGGCGGAGGTTCATAGCATCAACTAAAATCCGGGCATTATCAAGGATCCATCGGGGAAGGGAGAGAAGCAGCTCTTCCATCCCCAGGCGTGTAGCCTGGTAGATATTACGTTCATCGATGACACGCGGCGGGATGAGAGAGACAGCCCACATGGTGAAAGCCTCCCTTTTCAGACGCGAAAAGAGCCTCTTTCTTACCGAAGGGCTCATCTTCTTGGAATCGTTCACCCCGTCTGCAAACTCCGCCTCCCGCGCCTGCACAAAAAGACCGATAGACAACGGGCCGGCCAGGGGTCCCCGGCCAGCCTCATCCATCCCGATCAGAAAGCGGGCCTGTCGGTCCTCTTCGAATATCTTCCGGTCAAACGCCTCATTATCCTTCATGAAGCCTTAAAAGTCGCGTTTCTCCTTAAGCCGGGCTTTTTTCCCGAAACGCTCTCTCATGTAGTAGAGTTTTGAACGGCGGACTTTTGCGCTCTTTTTGACTTCGATCTTGTCGATGAGGGGCGAATTCACAAGAAAAGTCCTCTCGACTCCGATCTTCCCTGTCACGCGGCGCACAGTAAAGTTGGCGTTCAATCCGGAACCCTGACGCTTGAGGACCAACCCTTCGAAGAACTGGATCCTCTCCTTGTTTCCCTCGGTGATCTTCACAAAGACCTTGACTGTATCGCCCACTTTGATATCAGGCAAATCCGTCCTCAGGTTTTCACTGTTGATCTGCTTGATTATTTCATTCATAACGACCTCCCGTTTCCAAATAATCTGTCTAACATAACAGCTGCGGCACTTCGTACCGATAAGTGGTTAAAACCGTCACCTGCGCCCTTCACCGGCGCCAACCTAAAATCAGCTCTATTTGTAACGTCATCGGAAAGGCCCCATCCTGTCCCGAAAAGGATCATGAGTGGCTTTCCTTTTTCACTCTGAAGCATAGAGCGCGCTTCGGCATATCCAAGGGTCTCCCCCTCGAACCGGGCACTTGTGACCCAGATCTCCGGAGACTCCCCCTCTTCCCGCGTGACTCTCTCTGCAGCTTCATCGATGCTTTCAGCCAGACGGGCCAATGAAAGGGCTTCTGCCCTGTTGGCATTATACTTTTTCCCGGCACCCTCTTCCCAAAAGTCCAGCATCTTCCTGATGGCTTCATTTTGGGCAGGATGAGGAGAAATGACAAAATACTTCCTGATCCCGTAGGTCCGGCATGTCCTGGCGATATCGTGGATATCGATGGGGGTGACCGATGTGCTGACCACCTCCCCCGTCTTGTCTTTGACGGGAAAATGGACTAACCCGCAAT
>Ga0116162_10001108_pt1 | contig 18086 bp, 19 predicted proteins | sample AD_UKC105_MetaG_FD_89875 | JGI IMG/M metagenome (GOLD analysis project Ga0116162, IMG submission 89875) | Active sludge microbial communities of municipal wastewater-treating anaerobic digesters from Hong Kong - AD_UKC105_MetaG | ecosystem: Engineered > Bioreactor > Anaerobic > Digestate... | reverse complement strand
CGGTGTAAAGTTGATACCCGAACGGGCAATACGGGTTATGGTTGCCCCATAATTTTCGAGCAGGTTAAGCTCCCTGATGGTTTTATTCACATACTGCTTGTTGGTAACCAATACCCTGCGCACATCGTAATGGGCAGCCAAAGGAATATCGATATCGGTTTCGGAGCCAATAAGCAGTTTAATTCGAGCAAGTGCTTCCATATCGCCAACAGCTTTAATTATGTCGCCTTTTTGCAACACTGTTTTGGGTGTTGGAGTTATGGCAAAGCCTTTGTGCATTACCCTCGAAACAACCGCTTTGGTCATAAACCTTATGCGCAAATCGCCTATGGTTTTTCCAAAAACATTCTCGTTTTCGACAATAAAATTAGCTTTTTGTATTTCGGGAAAATCTGATTTCAGGTCGCGCTCAAATTCCTCTTCGGCCTTATTGATTTTTTTATTCATGATTCGGGGCAAAAAGCTCACAAACAGAATAACACCAATCACCCCAAAAGGATATGCCACCCCGTATCCAATCGATGCCATTGGCGATTTGCTGATATCGATGGCAGCTGCTAAACCTGGAGTACTGGTTAAAGCACCTGTTAGCAAGCCAATTCCAACATTGCTGTCGATATTAAACAGTTTTACCACAGCTATGGTGGTTAACCCTGCAACAATAATTAATACCGAAGCCAAAATGGCCAAATCTTTTCCTTGCTTTTTAAACGACGAGAAGAATCCCGGGCCTGCTTGAATGCCTATTGTGAAAATAAAAAGCACCAAACCAATTTGCTGAAAATCGTTAGGAATGATAACGCCATAATGGCCAAATACCAATGCAATAAAAATTACAGCCGACACATCGAGCGAGATGCCCTTAATTTTGATGCGTCCCAACATAAAACCCAAGGTAACAATCAGGAAAAAGGAGAAGTAAATGTTTGAGAAAAGTTCCATACAGCTTTGCTTAAATGAGCTGCAAAATTAGGCAATAAAGCCTCCATTATTCAATTTTTGTCAAAAAACTAACCCTATTCATAGTTTGTTAACGCTATGTAAAGCGAAAAAACAGTAACTATTGAATTTGATAAACCATCGAAAGGCCTGCTCCACCGTTTGTAGCTATCGGATAAAACCTGATTGGATTTTTCTGCCATTGCTTACTAAGCAAAAGTCCGGTTGCCGTGCCTACAGCTGCTCCCATCAACACATCGCCAGCCCAATGCCGGTTGCCGTAAATACGCTGCAAACCACCAAGCATAGCCAAGCTGTACGAAACGATTGGCACCCATGGCTGATGTTTATAACGCTGCGCATATACAGTTGCCACTGCAAATGCAGTTGAAGTATGCCCCGAAAAGAACGAATTGCCGTTAAAAAAAGGTCCCTCCCAATCGTGCGGGTGTGTTGTTCCATCGGCATTGGGACGTTTTCGCCCGGCAGTAATTTTTACAGCTTGGGTAATCAGCCCGGTAAACAAATAACTCTCGGCAGCAATAAAAGCGGTTTCGACATGGTAATTATTTTTGGCAATTATGCCTGTTGCAAGTGTTATGCCCATTACCGCAAAAGCATAGTTATTGCCCAGCGGCTCGGCATACTTAAAAAAAACATCGCGCGACGGAGTGTGCATTTTATTGGCAAAATCATAAACAGGTTCATCGGCCCAAAGCACAACTGCTGCTGTAGCTGTTGTAACTGCGCCGGCCGTTAACCACTGGCGACCGCTCCATTGCACAGGCGATGTAAACAAACTTTTAGCATCGTTTAAACCATGTTTAAAAACCTTTGCAACAAGGGCCGAATCGCGTTCTTGAGCAATAACACTTGAGTAAGCAATAAAAACAACAAAAAGAAGAATTAGTACCTTTTTCATCATTGCTGTTTTTTTAAACATCGAGTTTTTTGGCTTCTTCCCAAATCACATCCATTTGGGCAAGACTCATATCATGTAACGAATGCCCTTTAAGCAAAGTTTGTTCCTCGAGGTAATTAAAGCGCTTAATGAATTTCATATTTGTACGTTCAAGAGCAGCTTCGGGGTCGATACCATAAAGCCTTGCTGCATTTACCATTGAGAACAGCAAATCGCCAAACTCTTTTTCCATATCGCGCTGTTTGCCGGCTTTCACTTCGTATTCAAACTCAGCAAATTCTTCTTTAACCTTATCCCAAACCTGCTCGCGCTCTTCCCAATCGAAACCTACGCCCCTCACCTTGTCCTGTACGCGATGTGCCTTAACCATTGCCGGCAACGAATTTGGCACACCCTCGAGCACGCGTTTCTTTTTACGCCCTTTTTCTTTTAGCTTAAGCGCCTCCCAGTTTTCGGCCACTTTTTGTGCCGTTTGGGCATCGGTTTGCCCAAAAACATGCGGATGACGGTAAATTAGTTTCTCGCAAAGCGAATCGATTACATCGGCTATATTAAAAGCATTTTGTTCGTCGGCTATTTTGGCATAAAAAACAATGTGCAACAACAAGTCGCCCAGTTCTTTTTTCAACTCGGTTTTGTCGTCCTTTAATATGGCTTCGCTCAACTCGTAAGTTTCTTCGATAGTTAAATGACGGAGGCTTTCGAGGGTTTGTTCTTTGTCCCACGGGCATTTTGCACGCAGCTCATCCATAATATTGAGCAAGCGTTCAAATTGTTCCAACTTATATTGCATTTTCAATAAATTTATAACGAATAATCTCGAAATGGCATGGAATTAAAATAAACCATGAATTTGGGCATCGATACGATCGATAATTTTGCTCAGATCTTCGTTGCTGGTGTGAAAATTTAAATCATCGACATTAACAATCAGTAATTTACTAGCATTATAGCGACTAATCCAAAGCTCGTAACGTTCGTTCAACATTTTCAGGTAGTCGAGCCTAATCGACTCTTCGTATTCACGACCACGCTGCTGAATCTGGTTAACCAGAGTAGGTACCGATGCCCTGAGGTAGATCAGCAAATCGGGCGGATTGATTAAATCGACCATTAGCTTGAACAGTGCCCGGTAGTTTTCGAAATCGCGGGTCGACATTAGACCCATGTCGTGAAGGTTGGGTGCAAATATTTCAGCATCTTCGTAAATGGTACGGTCCTGAATAACTGTTTTGCCCGATTTGCGAATATCGACAACCTGCTTGAACCTGCTGTTCAGAAAGAATATTTGCAAGTTAAACGACCAACGTTGCATATCGTTGTAAAAGTCGTTCAGATAAGGGTTGTCGTCAACTGTTTCGTAGTTTGGAATCCAACCATAATGTTTTGCGAGCAGCGTGGTAAGGGTAGTTTTACCAGCACCAATATTTCCGGCTATGGCTATGTGCATGTCGATAAAATGTTATTGATTTTTTCAGCTACTAAGGTAATAAATCAAAACAATGGTTAATGATTTTAGTTGCTCATTTTCGACAACTTTTCACAACCACCAATAAAACAACTAATTATAGAATTATTTTTGTAGCAACTCTAAAATTGGATCTAAAAAGTCTCTGTTGTTCGACAAACGTGGAATTTTGTTTTGACCACCTACTTTTCCGCGCTGTTTCATCCATTGGTAAAAAGTACCTTGCGGGGCATTAATAATTTCGAGTTGGGTAAGTGTTAAATTCTTGTACCTTTTAGCCTCGTAATCGGAGTTAAGCGATTGGAGAGCCAAATCGAGCTTTTGGGCAAAGTCTTCTATGTTTTCAGGCTCTTTTTCAAACTCAATGACCCACTGGTGACGACCTTTGTGGCTGGTATCCATAAACACGGGACCTGCGGTAAATTCGCTAACAATGGCTCCGGTTTTCTGGCAAGCATCCTGGAGTCCCTTAACTGCATTGTCAACGATAAGTTCTTCGCCAAATGCATTTATAAAATGTTTTGTGCGCCCGGTAATTATGAATTTGAACGGGTAGGTTGAAGTAAACTGAACAGTATCGCCAATAATGTATCGCCAAAGGCCGCCATTGGTCGAAATAACCATTGCATAATTCACACCTGTTTTAACTTCGCTTAAAGGAATAGCCTTCCGATCGTCTTTAAAAAAGTCGTCCATCGGAATAAATTCGTAATAAATCCCGTTGTCGAGCATTAATATAAAATCGTTCGACGACAAATCGTTTTGTAAACCAAAAAAACCTTCCGATGCGTTGTAAGTATTCATGTAACGCATTTTGGGGCTAGGAATAAGCTTTTCGTATTGTTCGCGATAGGGTTCAAAATTAATGCCTCCGTGAACAAACACCTCGAGGTTGGGCCATACTTCGAGCAAATTGCTTTTACCAGTTTTCTCGAGAACCTTTTTTATGAGTACCAAAAACCACGACGGAACTCCGGCAAAACTGATAATATTTTCGTTGATGGTTGCTTCGGCTATTTTATCAATTTTCTCTTCAAAATCGGGGATCAACGCAATTTCGGCATCGGGTGTGTTCCTGAATTTCGAAAGGAAGGGCAGGTTGTATAACAAGACTGCCGACAAATCGCCGGTACGCACCTTTTTATTGAGTTGATTTACCCTGTGGCTACCTCCTATTGTAAGATTTTTGCCTTTCAGTATTTTGGTATTTGGGTTACTGCGTATATAGTGCGCAAAAACATCGAGGCTGGCACGGTAATGACATTTCTCGAGCGAATCTTTACTAATTGGAATAAACTTACTTTTATCGTTTGTTGTTCCCGATGATTTGGCAAACCACCGTGTTGCACCTGGAAAGAATATCTTTTTCGCCCTCAACCATTCGATTGATGTCTGCTTTAAGTATTTCGTAATCGGTTAAGGGCACATTTTTGGCATAATCGGCAATCGACTTTATCGACTTGTAATTATACTTTTTGCCCCACTCGGTTTTGCGGGCCTTTTTCAACAACGAGAACAACACTTGTTCCTGTTGTTCAACCGGATACTTGCTAAAATATTCGTACTTTCGGTATCGCGAAGTGAATAACTTCCCAACACTTTTGTTAAAAATTCGCATAAAGCAGTTTAGGTTTTCATGAGTGACGCAAAATAACAAAAAAATCTCTCGCATGATACCTGCTCTGAAGAATAAATCTTATTTTTGTGAATAGCCAAAACAAAAATCATGAACTACATCGACATTATCATCATCATTTTATTAATTGCGTCGGCCATTAGCGGAGCTGTTAAAGGTTTTATTTACGAAGTTACTTCGCTAATTGCTTTGATAGGCGGAGTTTGGGGAGCCATTGAGTTTTCGGGTGCTACCGAAACCTTTTTAATTGAAAAAATGAATCTCAACAACAACTACATTCACATAATTGCCTTTGTAGCTACATTCATTATTATTATTGTATTGGTTCATTTTATTGGAAAAGCAGTTGAGAAGGCAGTGGAAACCATTAAACTGAGTTTTGTTAACCGTATGCTTGGACTGGGTTTTGGGTTAATAAAGGCAGCATTCATTCTTGGAATTGTACTGGTTTTGCTTCAAAAGCTTAATGAAAACTATCCATTTTTACCCGAAAAAGCAGTCGAAGAATCGGCTCTGTACCAACCCTTGCAAGGTGTGGTTATAAGCACCTTCCCATTCATTTATAATTTCTTCGAGGAAGTAAAAGAACAAAAGAAATTCTTCGATGGCGATATGCAGGACGAAGAAAACAGCGACGAAGATAAAACAGGGAAACAAGCATAAAACACTGCTTTCAATCCCACTTACTATATATTCTTAATATTTCATTTTTACTTCGTTGTATATTTTTGTACTTTTGGCCGCCGTTTTATAACGCATAACGGCATTAATGCTAATTGTACAAATAGTCAACAGAATATGAATTTTACCGAAGAACTTCAGTGGAGGGGCATGATTCACACCATGATGCCCGGTACCGACGAACAACTACAAAAAGAAATGACTACCGCATACGTTGGGATCGACCCAACGGCCGATTCGTTGCACATAGGCCACTTGGTTAGTGTAATGATGTTGAAACACCTGCAAGTTGCCGGCCACAGGCCCATTGTTCTTGTAGGCGGCGCAACAGGTATGATTGGCGACCCATCGATGAAAAATGCCGAACGCAATTTGCTCGACGAAGCCACTTTGCGACACAACCAGGAGTGCATCAAAAACCAACTTAGCCGCTTTCTCGATTTCAACAGCGAAAAGCCCAATAAAGCCTTAATGGTTAACAATTACGACTGGATGAAGGGCTTCACCTTTTTGGATTTCATTCGCGATATTGGCAAGCACATAACCGTTAACTACATGATGGCCAAGGACTCGGTGAAGAAACGATTGAGCGGCGATGCTCGCGAAGGGCTTTCGTTTACCGAATTTACTTACCAGTTGGTGCAAGGCTACGACTTTTTATACCTCAACCAACACCTTAACTGCAAATTACAAATGGGCGGATCGGATCAATGGGGCAACATCACCACTGGAACCGAACTGATTAGGCGTGTTGCCGGTGGCGAAGCTTATGCGCTAACCTGCCCGCTTATTACCAAAGCCGATGGCGGTAAATTCGGAAAAACCGAAAGCGGCAACGTATGGCTCGACCCCGAACGTACCAGCCCCTATCAATTTTACCAATTCTGGCTAAACACATCTGACGACGATGCTGAAAAATACATCAAAATATTTACCCTTCTTAGCAAGCAAGAAGTAGAAGACCTTGTTGTTGCTCACCGCGAGAACCCGCATTTGCGCCTTTTGCAAAAACGCCTTGCCGACGAGGTTACAACAATGGTTCATTCAAAAGAAGAACTTGAAAAAGCAATTGAAGCCTCTGAAATACTTTTTGGAAAAGGAACAGCCGAGCAACTAAAGAAACTCGACGAAAGAACCTTTTTGGCTGTTTTTGAAGGCGTACCACAATTTATGGTCAACAAAAACATATTCGAAAAAGGTGCCGGCATAATGGACCTGCTTACCGATATGGCTCCTGTTTTCCCTTCGAAAGGTGAATTGCGAAGAACTATTCAGGGCAACGGACTGGCTATTAACAAAGATAAATTTACCGACCTCGAGGGCATTGTAAATATCGATTTATTAATTGGCGGGAAATACCTATTGGTACAAAAAGGAAAAAAGAATTATTTCCTGATTGTAGCCGAACAATAAAAAAACAAAAACATCGTTGTACAAAACAGACTAACGATACATAATCTATGGAAAACTTTTTCGACAACAAACGGATTTTAGAATCTGTATGGAAATGGAAAATCCACATTTCAGCAATAGTTGCTGTGGCGGTGGTAATTTCTGCAATCATTTCGGGGCCAAGCTTTATCGAGCCAAAATTTAAATCAACAGCACGTGTTTACCCAATGAACATCGATGAGGTAAGCGAAGAGTCGGAAAGCGAACACTTGCTGGAGTTCCTCATGTCGGTTGACTTGAAATTCAGGCTAATAGATGCTTTCAAGCTCGATGAAGTTTACAAGATTAACCGCAACGACAAGCTCTACAAAACTTACATACTTTACGAATACAACAAGAATATCAAATACAAAAAAACCGATTTCGAGTCGATTGAAATTTCGGTAATGGATGCCGATCCTAACCGCGCCGCACAAATGGTCGATTCGCTGATCGCTTTTTTGAATGAAGCCGTTCTGATAGAAAAAAACAAACTTCATTTAGAATGGGCCGATATGGCCAAGCGTGCCCTCGACCGAAAAAACAAAGAGCTCGATTCGCTTTTCAACATTGTTGAAAAAATACGTGAAGAAACCGGACTGGTTGATTACGATGCACAAGTTGAAAGTGCAACTTTAGGGTTAATGGAAGCTGCCGCACGTGGTGGCGATCGCCGCCCTGCCCAGGAAGCCATGAAACAATTGGTTGAAAATGGAGGAGAACTTCGCAAATACCAAGAGCTGATAATTACTCACGAGATTGCTGCCGACACCCTGCAGCGCCGTTACGATAAATACATGATGTTTGGTAACAAGCAAGTATCGTTTACGCAAATTGTTGAAAAACCTTATGCTGCCGACAAAAAAGCTTATCCAATTCGTTGGCTTATTGTTTTGTTAGCTGCTTTTGGTGCAGGTTTTATTGCTGTTATCACTGTATTGTTGATCGATTATTTCCGTGAATCTAAACCGACTACATAACTTTATACCCACCAAATGGTTAAGGCTTTCGCTGTTTTATGCCTTTTCGATAACATTTGTGCTGCTTAACTCGTGGTTACTGCTTAAAAAAGAAACCATGCTGGGCATATTGGTGCCTGCTGCATTAATTGTTATCCTTATAGCAATTTATTCATACGAAAAACTTATTTGGCTTGGCGTAATATTAGCCCCTCTTTCAATACCTCTCGATAAGCTGATATATGGTTTATCGTTCAACATGGCCATTCCAACCGAACCAATTTTGGGTGGTTTATTCCTGCTCATTCTGCTTTCGTTTGCACGAGGCAGCCGTCTCGACAAAACCATTACCCGACATCCGGTTTCAATTGCGCTTTATTTTTACCTGGCATGGATGGTAATAAGCACAACAACCAGTTCGTTACCGGTGGTTTCAATAAAAGCCACTTTTATTACCATACTGTATGTGCTCATTTTCTATTTCATTTTGAGTTACATTTTCAGCCGCAACCAAAAAAAAATACTGAGCTTTGTGTGGCTTTACACAATAGCTTTTGTACCAGTAATAGTTTACAGTGTTGTTCGCTTAGCGGGTCACGGAATTTTTAACCAAAAAGCTGCCCATTGGGTAATGACACCATTTTTTAAAGACCACACCTCGTACGGTGCCGTACTTGCCATGTTCATTCCCTTTTTGGTTGGCTTTACTTTTTCGAAATGGATAAAACTGAAGCATCGATTATGGATTGCCCTGCTTTTAGTGTTTTTTATTGCTGCCGAAATTTTCTCGTACACACGTGCGGCATGGCTAAGTTTGGTTGCCGGAGCCGGCATTTGGTTTATCATTAAGTTGAAGATAAAATTCAAAACGCTGGCCATCATAGGTGTTTCGATGTTCCTTGTTATTTTCACTTTTCAGGATCAAATACTTGCCGAATTGGAAAACAATTCAACCGAGTCGTCGGCCAACCTTACCGAGCACCTAAGTTCAATGACCAATATATCGACCGATGCCTCGAACCTCGAACGGATCAACCGCTGGCATTGCGCAATTATGCTTTATAAAGAAAGACCGGTTTTTGGCTGGGGACCAGGCACCTATGCCATGAAATACGCACCGTACCAACTTACCAGCCAACGAACAATTATAAGCACCAACTATGCCGATGGCGGCAATGCTCACAGCGAATACCTTGGAGCCCTTTCGCAAACCGGCTTACCGGGCATGTTGTCATTTATTGTTGTTCTGATTTTAATATTCTACACCGCCATTACAGCGTATTCACGAACCAACGATAAGCGTATAAAAACCATACTGCTATCGGCAATTATTGCTTTATCAACATATTATCTGCATGGTTTCTTGAATAACTTTTTGGATACCGACAAGGCAGCCATTCCATTCTGGGGTTTTGCCGCCATGATTGTCGCCCTCGACATCTATACCAAAAAAAATAAGCAGCTCACCGAAAATTCAGATCGGTAAACTGCTTAAAAACTGCATTTTGTATTTTTTAAAAAAGATATCTTATTCCAAACGAAGAGCCCCAGCCCAGACCATTGTTATCGCCTAAGAAATCCCACATTGGCCTAACATCGAGACTTACCAATAAATTAGTTCCACGGTCGGTAAAATCGTATTCAACACCAAGTTGACCGCCTAAAGCGATATTCAAATAACCCGGATCGCTCTGATAGGCGTGTAATCCCAAAGCAGCGCCAGGACCAACGTACCAGTTAAATCCTCCGTCGAGATTGTAAACCCAATGATAGATACCAACAATATTTAGCCTGTTCCAATCGCGGTTACCCCCCCAACCTAAATCAATTTCAATGCGGTTGGCTTCGCCGGTTGCTTGCTGATACGAAAACTCGGCACTACCTAAACTACCACCGCCTAAACGGGCACCAATGGCACGAGGCCTAACTTGCGCCGATAGTGTAGCTACCACAAAAGCTGTAAAAAATAGAATTGAGAAAAGTCGTTTCATTCAGTTTGTATTTATCTTCTATGCACTTATTTTTGATACACCAATGTGCCAATATCTTGCCCTGTTAATACCTTCTTAAGGTTACCTGGCGTATCCATATCGAAAACAATAATTGGCATTTTATTCTCCATACACATGGTAGTTGCCGTTAAATCCATAATTTTCAGTCCCCGGTCGTAAATTTCGTCGTAACTGATTTTAGTGAATTTTTTGGCATTTGGGTTTTTCTCCGGATCATCGTCGTAAATGCCATCAACACGAGTGCCTTTCAACATAACGTCGGCCTGAATTTCGATTGCACGAAGCGCCGAAGCCGTATCGGTTGTAAAAAAGGGGTTACCCGTACCCGCAGCCATAATCACCACCTCGTTTTGTTTGAGGGCTTCAACAGCTTTCTGTTTCGAATAAATTTCACCAATGGGTTCCATTCTGATGGCAGTGTAAACACGGGTTGTTATCCCTTTTTTCTCGAGTTCGGACTGAAGGGCCAAGCTATTGATTACCGTAGCCAACATTCCCATTTGGTCGCCCTTTACACGATCGATGCCCTCGGTTGTACCGCTTAAGCCCCTAAAAATATTGCCTCCGCCAATTACAATGCCTACACGAATGCCGGCATCAACAACTTCTTTAATTTGCTGAGCATAGGAACTTAGTCTCTCGCTATCAATTCCATAGCATTTCGATCCCATTAACGACTCACCCGAGAGCTTTAAAAGCACCCGCCTGTATGGAGTTATCATTTTATTTGGTTTAGAATTCAAGTGCAAAATACGGATTATTGTTTTTTGTTCAAAATAATTTCTATCTCGTCCATCACCTTGTTCATCGATTCGATTGCTTTATCGAAGGGTTCTGAAGTGGTCATATCAACTCCGGCAGCTTTCAACAGTTCAATCGGAAAATCGGAACCACCCGACGAAAGAAATTTCAAATAGTTTTCCAAAGCTTTTTTGTCGCCACTCATCACCTTCTCGGCTAACGATATCGATGCAGTAAACGATGTACTATACTGATAAACATAGAAATTGTAATAAAAATGAGGAATAAACGCCCACTCCATGCTCACATAATCGTCGATGTAGCATACGCCCTTATCGTGGCCATAATATGTTTTTACAATGTCGGTGTACAAAGCAGAAAATTCATCGCCGGTTAGGGCTTGACCTTTCTCAGCAGTTTCGTGAATTTTAAGCTCAAACTCGGCGAACTGTGTTTGACGGAACAAGGTGCCTTTAAAACTATCGAGCCAGTTCATTAACAACGAAAGCTTCACATCGTCATCGTCAACCTTGTCGAGCATATAATTGAAAAGAAGCACTTCGTTTAAAGTTGATGCCACTTCGGCCACAAATATTTGATAGCGCGAAGTTGGATAAGGTTGGTGTTTGTTCGACAAATAACTGTGCATGGTGTGTCCCAACTCGTGCACCATGGTGCTAACATCGTTGTACAAATCGGTGTAGTTGAGCAAAATGTACGGATGACCATCGTAGAAAGCACCATTTGAATATGCTCCCGATCGTTTGCCGGGAGTTGGATAAACATCGATCCAACGCTCATCAATAGCTTGTCTTACTACATTTACATAATCAGAACCAAGGGGTTTCAGTGCTTCAAGCGTAATTTCAACGGCTTGGTCGTAGCTGTATTTCAAATCGACATCGGCAACTGCCGGAGCATACATATCGAGGTATTTTAACGTGTCGAGCCCCATCATGCGGCGCTTGATATCGAGGTAACGGTGAAAAGCCGGGAGATTATTATTTACATTCTCAACCAACGAATGATACACTTCAAGCGGAATATTTTTAGGATAAAGCGAAGCTTCGAGCGACGATTCGTAATGGCGGGCTTTTGCATAAAACATGTGACTTTTTACATTACCATAAAGCATCTCGCCAAAAGTAGCCTTATACTTTGCATAATTATCCCAATAACTTTCAAATACCAACTGCCTGTCGGCCCTATTAGGTAAAGCACGGTACTTGCCATAAGTTGCACTGTTAAGTTTTACTGTTTCGCCGGTCGAGAGCGTAACCTCGGGCTGAGGCATTTCGGCATTCGAAAAAGTACCGAATACCGATTGAGCAGTACCCGAAACCATGCCCGACAAAGCCAAAATACGTTCTTCGCTTTCGCTTAAGGTATGCTTTTTAGTACGAAACATTTCTTCGAGCCCCATACGGTATATTTCCAACTTGGGTTCTTTAGTTAAGAAACCTTCAATTACTGCCCATTCGGCTGTTAAAATTTCAGGCTCGATAAAGGCAGCTTTTGCACCAAAATCGGAAAACATTTGTTGCAACTCTTGTTGCATACCATTGTATTTCATTACCCGTGTATCGAGGTCGGAATGCATACTTGCATAAATAAAAAGCTTAGTAGCCTCTTTCGATATTTCGGAGTTAAACTCGAGGCATTCCAAAAGGTTTGCAGCGCTTTGCGTTAGAGTGCCTTTGTACTTTTCAACATCGCCCAAACGCTGTGCAATTTGATCTTTAGCAGTACGCCATTCGGCTTCCGAAGCGTAAATATGGGTCAAATCCCATTTGTATCGATCATCAATCTGATCGCGTTCAACCTGACTATAACTGTTCATGGCTGCAAACATAGCAAAAACTGCTAAAACCGCCATTTTCGCATTTAGTATAAATCTATTCATCATTCAAAAGTGTGTAATTGGTAAATACTGAAATTGTATTGGTTCGCAAAAAAGCTTCAAAATTACAAGCCCATTAGCAGAAATAACAAAACATAAATCACAAAAGATGAAGCAACGTTTAAGAAATTTAAAAGAAATTCAGCAAAAGTAGGCTTTATGGCATTGCATTATTCATTAATTATTCATAATATTAAGTTTCACTTAAAACCAATAAAAATGAAACGTTTCTTAATCGACTACATTGAACATCCCGAAGCTGACGAACAAGGAGTTAACAACAAACCGGGGCCGGTAATTACCCTCTCGCGCGAGTGTGGGTGTTCATCGAACCGCATCGCAATTAAGCTATCGAAAATATTAACCGGCTACAGTTATCTGTCGGAAAGCAAAAAAAATGTTGAGTGGAAATGGTACAACAAAGAAATATTCGACGAGGCCGCTAAAGAACTCGACCGCAGTCCCGATCAAATAAAAGAAGTATTTTTGAAAGAAGCCCGTGCAAGCATCCATGAAATATCGACAGCATTTACTACCGAAAGGGCTTACGATGTTGATGAACAAGAAGTAATTGACCACATTGTAGGCCTTATCAGAAAAATTGCACTGAAGGGGAATTGCATTATTGTTGGCCGTGCAGCCAACCTGTTGGTAAAGGATATCCCCAACAGCTTATCGGTTAAGTTACATGCACCGCTCGAATGGCGCATTCAACGCATTATGAAAATCAGCAACCTTAATTATGCCGATGCCCGCGATTACGTGCTCGAGGTTGATCGCCAACGCAATTTATTGGTCGAACATGTTGCTGGCCGGCCACTTATCAATACCGATTATGATGTTGTTTTTAATTATGGCACTTTGCCCGACGATTTAATTGTTGATGCTATTGTTAATATGCTAAAAAGCAAAAAAATTATTTAATGGAAGTCTTTTCTTTCCAATCGGCAAAAAATGTCCGGTTTGGTATAACTGTTTTCATCTACTTCACAAGCATAATAGCGATATCGGGTTACGTAGCTTATGTTAGCTGGAGTGCTTTTTTAGCATTTTTTGTTATTGCCGTTTTATTGGTGCCTTTGTTCTTCTATAAAAATTTTATTAGTGTATTTGATGAACAAATTACGTTAAACCAAAATAGTTTCAACATAAAGAGTAAATGTATTGATGTTGACTACTCAAATGTTAAATGGTACAAAGTTGAAGAATCGGGCAATTTATTCGATGTATTCAAGTTAAAAACCAACAATGGGAAAACTATAAGTATTGTTCGGTACAAAAAGGAACAAACTATTGATGAATGGCAGACATTTAAAAGCAAACTTATATCGCTTATCGAAAAAAACAGTGTAAATGTTCGAAACTATTACGATGCTCCCATTTGGAATTATGTGGTCTATTTCATTGTGCTTATTTGGATTGCTTTGCCAATAACATTTATAATAATAAAAATCGATCTACTAAAGGCCATTGCTTCAATGCTCGTTTTTATTGGCAGCAGCATACCATTAATCATCACTATTAAGAATAATCAAAACAGAAATAAAAAATGAGTCGTTTACCCGAAATACAAATCAACAGGTTTCAACTTGCCATATTGTTAAACGATGAACAAATGCAGGTGTATAAACTCATGCTCGAAAAGGGTGTGTTTTGCCGACAATGCGAAGGCGCAGCACCAAAAGGCATTTTGGTAAAAGAGATATGGCTTAGCAACTTAAACGATATTATAGTTCGTGGCACTTGCAAGGAATGTAATGGAAATGTTTCTCGTATAATGGAATTTGGTGAAGACAAAGCATTTTACAAAAACGCAAACAATTTTAGAAAAGGGCTACTCAGTGACTAAAAATTTCATTCAATTTGTGTTCGCGGTATTTGAAAACATTGCGCACTTTTTGGTGTACAAACAGCACACCGGCCAACCAGCCCAAAAGGCTTTTCCCAATGCTGTAATATAACAAATCGGTAACCAAAACCCCATTGGCGGTTTGTTCAAAATGATGTTCGTGATGCCACAAACGATAAGGACCTATCCGTTGCTCGTCAATAAAAAAATGTTTCTCTTCAACCTGTGTTATTTCGGTCACCCAAGTTAAAGGAATGTTTAAAAATGGGCGCACTTTATACTGAATTATCAAGCCTTTATACATTTTGTCGGGCACTTGGTTTTTTATTTCAAAAACCATATCAGGTGGGGTGATCAAATTCAAGTTTTTGGGTGATGAAAAGAAATCCCATGCTTCATTGATTGAAATTGGCAAAAGTTGCTGATAATGTATGCGTTTCATATTGTTTTACTTTTGAGATTAGAACATTGGCAAAACAATAAAAGTTTTGAGCATCAGCTTTTATTTCAGCAATTCCTTATTGCCTACCAACTCTAGACCGGCATTTCGCCCTAATCCTTGAAATACAATATGTTTCTTATCGCTCACTTTCAATTCGATTTTTGCATCGATGCTTTCGTGAATGATACGCTCCATGTCGCCGTGAACCGGAGCTTTTAATGCACCTTTACTTTTGTTTGCTGCTTTTAAATCAATAATGAGCTTTTTAGTTTCGATCTGAATATTAACCTTATCGGGTTCAATATCGAGAGCATTAATTTTAGCACCTGTATAAGTTGCAAAAACATGCGTTTCACCATTATGCAAAAAGAATCCCAAAAAACCGGTAAATGTTCGGCCCAACCACGGAATACGAGCAACCGAAATCATAAACGAAACACCCGGCTCTTCAAAATGATTACAATGCATCCAAACCCATGCTTTGGGCATCGATGTACCCCAGTCTTTTTCAATGTAGCCTATTCCATTATCAAAATTCATGGCCTTTTGGTTGTGGAAAGTTGTTCCGTTGAGTTGATGGTCGAGACTGACCACACCGTGATAGCACTCCATAAATGGCACATAACGATACCAGCCCATAATACCGGGCCTAAACACATTTACCTTAAAAGGCTCAATATTCGATATGGCCACTTTGCCCTTAAATTTTTCTTCACCATTATCGAGATCGAGCGTAAAACCCTCGGTTGAAAATTCGTTTGGACCAATTTGTATTCGAAATGAATTAGTGCTATACGAAAATGAACGAATATCGAACCTGAAATATGAAGTCTCGCCTGTTTTACCATTAATTGCCTGAACAAATGCATGCGAATTTTCACCGGCTAACGATATCCCCGGAATAAATGACCAACAATGTTGGCTGTCGGAACTAACATTCTTAAAATACCAGCCTTCAAAATAAGTATCGGTTTTTCTGCTACCCTGAAACCGTTCGGGACGCCATATTTTTGTCAACTCGTGTTTTAATGAAAAAGACTTTGACCCGAAGCCAGATACTAATACTGAGCGATGTGTATTTTCGTTCATTGCAATAAAAATATTTGGAAACAATATAGTAGTTAATTGTTATAATACAATGTTTTCGTATAAATTTGTCGTTTAATAAAAAAGAAGGAAATGACATTATTATTCATCAGCGGACAAGAAATTTTGCTTGTATTGGCTTTGGCCCTTATCTTTTTTGGTGCCAAATCGATACCCGAAATTGCCCGCGTTATGGGCAAGGGCATGCGTGAGTTTAAGAAAGCGACCAGCGAAATTCAAAAAGAATTCGACAATTCAACTGCCGACATACGAAAGGACATTAACGATGTCAAAAGCTCATTTAACAACGATGTTAAGCAAATCAGCAAAAATATCGAAGACTCCTCAAAAATAAACGATTAATGGACACACAGCTCATATTCGACTTGGGAAAGCTGGTTTTAGGAATAGCCATTTTGGTTTATAGTGGCGATTACTTGGTAAAAGGCAGCGTAGCCATTGCCAACCACTTCAAAATTTCGGCTTTGGTAATTGGCTTAACAGTTGTTGCATTTGGCACATCGGCCCCCGAACTTATTGTAAGCCTCGAGGCTGCAATTACCGGGCACCCCGAGATTGCTTTGGGCAACGTTATTGGATCAAACATAGCCAATATTGCTTTGGTGTTGGCCCTAACCGTTATTATACTACCCATGCCCGTGGCTGCGCAAACAATACGGCGCAGTTGGCCAATCATGTTCATTTCGTGTTTAGTGCTTTACGGCGCAATGCTCAATGGTTTAATTACCCGAGTTGAAGGCGCAGTAATGTTTTTGCTTCTTATTTTATTCATTATTAGCTCAATTAAAAGCTCAAAACGTTTTCCCATTAAAGTTTCGGTACCAAAGCCCGAAAACAAATACAAAATATGGGTTTACATGATTATTGTGCTTTTTGCCTCTTTCGGGCTGGCAATCGGTTCGCGCTTTTTAGTGCTCGGCGCCTCGGGCATTGCCGGCAGCATGGGCATTAGCGAACGACTAATTTCAATAACCATAGTGGCATTTGGCACAAGCATTCCTGAGCTAACAGCATCGGTTATTGCTGCGTTTAAAAAAGAAACCGACATTTCGGTGGGAAACATTGTTGGATCGAATATTTTCAATGTGTTTGCTGTTATAGGCATTACCTCAAGCATACAACCCATTTCGATGAACTTTAGCGAATTCCGAATCGACCTCAATTTCATGGTTGCTATTTACCTGTTGTTGTTGCTGTTTATTCTACCGATGGCTTATTTGCTAAAAAAAGAAAAACCCTTTTCGCTGATAAAAAAATACAAAGGAATAAGTGGCAGCCGAATTTCGCGCACCGAAGGTGCTCTGCTTTTACTTAGCTACATTGTTTATGTTGTTTTAATTTTTAAGATTTAAACGTTTTGATTACAACCGAAAATATTACCAAGTCGTTTGGCATGTTAAAAGTGTTAAAAGGCGTCGATCTGAAAATCGAAAAAGGGAAGATTGTGTCGATAGTTGGTGCCAGTGGAGCCGGCAAAACTACCTTGCTGCAAATACTGGGAACCCTTAGCCGCCCCGATGGAGGACTGCTTAACATCAACGGGCACAACCCTCTAAAAATGAACGAAAAAGAACTGGCTGCATTCAGAAACAAACACATCGGTTTTGTTTTCCAGTTTCACCATTTGCTGCCCGAATTTACTGCATTCGAAAACGTTTGCCTGCCTGGTTATATTTCAAATAAATCGAAACCCGAAGTTGAAAAACGTGCATCCGAACTGCTCAATTCGTTGGGTTTATCGGAACGGCTTCAACATAAACCTAACGAGTTATCGGGTGGCGAAAAGCAAAGGGTAGCCGTAGCCCGTGCACTAATCAACCAACCTTCGGTAATTTTTGCCGACGAACCTACGGGCAACCTCGACAGTAAGAACCAAGAAGAATTGCACGAACTTTTCTTCTCGTTGCGCGATAAATATGGCATTACACTGGTAATTGTAACCCACGACAGGGACTTTGCCCGCATGAGCGATGTTATTTTTGAAATCAAAGATGGAATG
>Ga0116162_10001105_pt1 | contig 18111 bp, 10 predicted proteins | sample AD_UKC105_MetaG_FD_89875 | JGI IMG/M metagenome (GOLD analysis project Ga0116162, IMG submission 89875) | Active sludge microbial communities of municipal wastewater-treating anaerobic digesters from Hong Kong - AD_UKC105_MetaG | ecosystem: Engineered > Bioreactor > Anaerobic > Digestate... | reverse complement strand
TGGTGGAGGCGGCGGGATTCGAAACCGTTGCACTGCAACAACATAGAAGATACAACACTAGAACACATTCTAGACTCTTACATTCGGAATCACAGCAACACCAAGCAGTTGGATCTTGTTGAAATCCCGGAAGAAAGTGAAAACCCTACAGAACTTGAACAACACCAATCCAGAGCACTGCATCCAGAATGTGCGGAATGTGTGCGGATTGAAAACCTCCCCGAAGAGCTTGCCTGCCTTCTTGAGTATTGGAATGAACTAACCACCAAGAAGAGAGAAGCCATCCTGTTGATTCTTATGAGTGAAGAAGTGGAAACTGAGATCATACCCCGGTGACAAAAGTGACAGAAGTGACGAAATAGTGAACAGTTGTACTATGATGCCCGGGGTGATGGAGAACCTTATCAAGGAGCAGCAGATTGATCTTCACCCGACAGGACAAGTACTCACTACATGTCATCGAACTAGGTGCGGTTGTGGTTTTCAACCTTGCCTACAATCTGCTGAATGCCTGCAGGATACTGGGATTGGGTGAATGCGTTATGCGGCACTAGTTCTTGAGTCTGGATGCTGCTGTTGACATCACAAGTGTTTGGAGAAGAGAATACAACGAGCTAAGAACTCATAGTTCAAAAGGTAACCTTACACCGAGGGAGTTCCTGGAAACTTATGAACGAGAGGAGGAGCAATCGGTTCCAGACAGCCTGGAAGAGCTGATCGAAACAGCTAATTCAGGGTTTCACTAACACTCCAGGTTGTAGGAACTCAGGGGAGCACTCCATTAAATTCTAAGCTATCGCAAATAGTGAAGTGGTCAATGGGGTTTGGTCATTAATTGGGTGGTTCCTGGTAAGGACAATAAGTACTTATTCTCAATTAGGGAGTCCAAATGACTCTTCGGAAACTTAAGCCGCCTGAAGAGTGGATTAGTCAAGCACTGAAAGATAGACACCCAGACTTGCTTAGGAAACTTAGTGTACCACTAAAACCACTTAAACTCACACTCTGTGTAAGAAGGAACCTCAGTGAGTTTAATCAGCTCTATGGTGTGAATCTCGATGAACTTCGTGCGAGTGTTTCTTTCGGGTGTGAACTTGTTAGACGAGGCGACAGTAGTAACCCTTACTACATCCTTTTCAGTGCTGCTTACACATTAATCATTAATCCTTTTATTGGAAGGAGCAGTGGAAATCACCTAGCCTTCCTTAGCAAAGTGAGTGCTGAGGATAAAATCCTTGATCCGAAGAGGGTAGTTAGTGTCGATTTCGATATCATGCCACTCGAGGAGGAACCGTCCTGCAACATTGCAGAGATTTACGGGCCTATTGAACGACAAAGGCAAGCTGAATCGCGTCTAGCAAAACATCGGGGTGATCTGATTTCAAGGATGAATCAGCCCCAGATTGTAAAAGTCGACCAAAGGGATATTGATCTTCACGCAGAATCTCTAAGGGAGTATGGAGCTCTGCGTCTACTTCTAAAGCTTCTTCATATACGGGATGAGGAACTCCCACAACCGAATGCTATTGGAATAGTAACAGCAGTCGAGAATTCCTCTGACTCCAAGATGACCTCAATCCAGATGGAAGTCTCGAAAAGGAGCAATGGACAACTGAGCATCGATGACCAGGTCATACTAAGCATGTCTGGATCTGATAGAGAACTTCGAGCAATAATCGAGGATATCCAAGATGGTAATCTTTTCATTAACACGAAGGGCTTTGTGCAGCTCACTACTGGTCTAAAGATTCGTGTATCAAAGAAACCCCATTATCAGTATGGCAGACATGAAGAAGCCCTTAAGGCATTTCTTCAGGAAGATGTGGCTGGTTGTTGGGATGATCTTGTAACCTTGCTCTGCAAACCCTCTGAGCTACTTGGTATAGAAGCAAATACCCCAGAGTCTTGGCTATCTGAGCATGCGCTTAACAACGAGCAGAAATTAGCTGTAGCAGGCGCTGTAAGTGCTCCAGTCGCCTTTTTCATCCAAGGTCCACCCGGGACTGGCAAGACCACCGTGATTTGCGAAATCATCAGGCAACTTGCTAGCAAAGGTGAACGGATACTCTTAGTAGCCAGTGCTCATGTAGCAGTAGATGAAGTTCTTAGGAGGATCGGTGCAGAAAAGGGTATCTTCCCCATGAGAGTTACTTGGGATCCTAATCGAGTCGATGAAGATCTACGAGGATTCACATTTCAACAACTTTCAAACTCACTTACAGAAAAGATAAAATCAGGCGCCATAGAACAGGGCTCCCTACTCGAGCACAAATTGGAAACATCACTCAAGGAGTCCAAGGAAATCGCAACCCTTGAGCGGCTTCGGAGTAAACGAGACCAGGCCAGAGAATTTGTAAAAAAAGCTAAATCCGATCGTGAGAGGTTTTACTCGGATACAAATAGGGACATCAAGCATAAAGAGAAAGAAATTTCTGATTTATCCATCTCCATCAATCAACGAAGAAGATCTCTCGCAGGCTACAAAGGACACTTCACAAAGGCAGAGAAACATTTCGAAAATGTATCCTCAAGGAAAAGCGGTATCAAGCGAATAGTAAGTGGATTAGTAGGCGAGCTTGCTCGTTCGCGCAAAGCTGTAAGGAAAGCAGAAGAGAACATCAGGCATGCTCAAAGTCAGCTAGATGATGATTTATCATCACAGAAAAGGCTGCAGCAGAAATTGCGCAAAAATGTTGAGTTGCTTCAAAGCAAGGGTAAGAAGCTAGACGGAGACCTATCACTGGCGCTGCAAAAACATGAAGAAGCAAAACAGAAGTGGAAAACTGGCTTTGCGGATAGCCCGTACAAGACCGTTAAGGAATTCGAGCAGGCAATTCAGATCATTCAGAAGAAAACAAAAACAGTGAGTAAGCTTAAGAGTTACAAGAAGCTGAATACTGATCTATGCAGTTTGCTAAACACAGAGAGTAATACTAAAGATCTTAACGGTAACATAAGTAACGATCTTTCTTGCTTCTTGCTTCAGGGTGTTAATCTTGTGTGCGCAACTACTGAAGGCATTGCTGGAAGCCCGCATGTACGTGATCATACCTTTGACACGCTGATTGTGGATGAGTCCAGCAGAGTGACAGACGCACAGTTACTTATCTCCGCGATAAGAGCAAGAAGGTGCATACTGGTTGGGGACGAGAACCAGTTACCACCGTATTTCGGAAATAAGGATGAGTATCACCTGCACGCACTCTGTGCTTTGATGATGCACCATAATCAGGGGGTAACCATTGAGAACGCGGTGGAGGGTTTAGCTGAGATATGGGAGGCAGAAGATGACGCTGAACTACATGCCTTCCGACGAGATGCTGTTCTTGATGAGGCTAAGGAACTCCTATCAAGCGGAAGTTGGAAGAAGCATTATCTAGACCTACTTGATTCTGAGAAAAAATACTACCAGGCAGACAAGGAACACCAAAGCCTTTCAAAGGCAATGCTCTGCGCAATGAGGGAGAAGCTAATCACAAGCTACTTCAGTAGAGCAGTAACAGAAGTGCATCCCTCGCTACGTCAGAGACTAGTAGAACAAAGACGAATGATCAAACCGATAGCTCGCATTGTCTCTGAGCCCGTCTATGGAGGCGATTACATAACTCCTCCCTCTGAAGAGCTGGCGAAGCGTGGTATCTCGCCTCTAGTAACAGACCTGTTAAGAACTCCAATCACTTTCATCGATACAACAGCGTACGGCCGGGAAGCGGAGGAGAAGCTAATAGGAAATGGATTCGTCAACGAGGTTGAGATACAGCACATACAAGGAGTATGCAGTCATCTGGACGAGTATCATCGTAAGACTGGAGTCACAAATCGTATCTCGGTAAGTATCCTCTGTTTCTACAAAGCCCAAGCTCGGAGAATCAGTGAGCGTCTTGGAGGTTATGGCAAGAAGCGTCGCTATAATCACCTACAATTCAATGTCATTGATGCAATAGACCGGATTCAAGGACAGGAAAGTGATGTTGTGGTAATCTCTTTCTGCCGAGCCAGACCCAGAGGTATTGGTGAAGGCTTCGGTAAATGGTTACAGGATATGCGGCGATTAAATGTTGCCATGACTAGAGCCCGTCGTGCACTCATTCTGGTAGGTCATGGCAAAACACTTCGAGGGTTGAGGACATTTGAGAGATCCAAACTTTTCTATGAACACCTCTTCAACCTCTTCGAGACACATTCGGATGTTATGACAACTTTGAAGAAGGTTGATTGGAGGGATAGATGAATCCGCACATCCGATTGATTCGTGACATTGGTCCCGCTGAATGCTTGAGCGATGACAGTCTGTACATACAAGAAGGTCTTATTCAAATTTACCCAATCACGAACCTGGAAGTGCAAAAACTTGAATCTGTCAAATTGAATCCGTTTGACCTTTTCGTTTTAAGAGCATCAATTGAACTAAAAGTCATATCACCAAAGGATTTAGAAGTAATTGGCTCCTTCCCAATCCAGTCAAGCAAAGTATGCCTTTCTCGGCTCGAAAGTTTTGGACTGCTGAAGAAGACGATTGGGGATGGTTATCGACCTGACACGAGAAATGCAGAGAAGGCCTTGGAAGAGGGAACTACCTTCAAGGAAGTATCATGCACCCAATCTTTCCTGTGGTTCCCAACTGTTCGGGAATTGCACGCAATAACAATAAGTGTCAAGCAACTATCAAAACTGGAGTCAAGTTTTTCGATTCCTCTTCCGAAAGAAAAGATTGGTACCGATCTCAGAACACTTGTTGAAGGATTTGTCCATCGAAAGGAATTGAAAGGTCTTGATTACCAGCTATCAAGAGTCTCTGATGAACGGAATGATCTGCTAGTTGAGTCAAGTTGCCCTTGCTACAGGTTCTCTGGAACAATAAACAAAGAAGCGACATTGCATATTACACTTGAACCAACTGTTAAAGATGAAAAAGCGAACTCGCGTAACCGGCAAAGCATATCTGTTTCCCTAAGAGACTGCAATCAGTTTCAGGAGAAATGGGACTTAAGGCACAAGATCGCACACATGCTTAAGCAACAGGATACTTGGCGAAGCCTTGATTTACAAGGAGCACCGCCTTCCAAGGTAAATCGTGACCAAAATTTGCTGGAAGCATTGGTAAGTTCAAGTTGTTTCAAGAAGCTGGCAGAGACCAAGCTACTCACTGAGATACATGGTTTACTAGTGGAGTTTGATCAGATTCGCATCTCTATGGGACTGAAACTTCTCCCCTCTGATAGCGTTGATGCTCAAACCGCCTTTCTTGTTGATGCCATAATATCTAAGTACCGGATCAATCCTTCTGAAATCACATCCTCCACTATTGAGGAAGTGGTCTTGGCAACCAGGCAAAGTTATGAATCTGTTGATCTCTCTAAAGCTAGGGTTCCTAGGGAGAAAACACTGATTAGTAGAGCCTGGGGAATTGGTGAGTACCAGTTGGTCTATGCACTTAGGGAGGGGAGAGACTTCAACTATGCCTGATGTAGTCAATATAGGCGAAGTAGCTGTTCCTGGAACATACTTCCTACTTAAGAAACAGAACCACCGATTCGATGGCTTCAAGACACCGAGGGTTGATGCAAGCAAGGACTTGTCTCTCGTATACACTTATACACGTCATGTCGATCCTACACTTAAGAAAGCGCTGCTTTCGATGATTCGAGGAGCTCGGAACAAGATATTCCTCGCTAGCTTCTTACTTGGCGATAACGAGGTACTGGAAGAGCTGGTGAAGGCCGCAGAAAGACTGATGGGAGGTGTCTATGTAATCACCGCTATTGATGACAGCAGTCTTCGCCGTGGCACCGAAGAGTATGATCCCGAGGATCAACCTGATGACATGGATGCCGCTACCCGCAAAAAGCAGCTAGATGGTTTAACTAGAAAAGGAATTTATGTTCGCGGTCACTCCTCATGCCACGCTAAGTTCCTGGTTGTTGATGATTTCATCTCTATGGTTTCGACAGCAAATTTCGAGAAGAATGCTCTGAGCAAGAATTGCGAGTGTGCTCTCATTGTGCGCAAACCAGAAGAGATCCAAAGGCTATCGAGATTTTTCGGCAGTTTATGGTTCGAAGGCTGTGACTTTGAATTGCTCCCATCTAGTGGAACTTATTCAGTTGCGGATCGACAGGGACATCCTCCTCCTTTCACGGTTCTACCGCCTGCCAAAACTACTTCAGATGGTGCGATATGGACCAATGGAGAAAACCATAGCCTTCTCACTCACATCCAGCATACAATATCATCCGCAAGAAGGACGCTGTTGCTAGCATCTTGGAGCTTGAAGGGGATGCGCGAGCATCCCAGTTTGATTCTTGAACCTCTTGGGGAAGCCTTAGAAAAAAACAAAGGACTTCTTGTTAAGCTTCTAATAAGGGGGCGAAACAATGATCCCGAGCAGCGGGAAACAGCTAAGTTGCTCTCGGATATGGGAGTCAGAGTCTTCCCTCATTCATGGAATCATGCCAAGTGTGCCATCGCAGATGCCAGGGAAGGATGTATTTTCTCCGCGAATTTCGACGCTGCTCATGGCCTTACCAATGGTGTGGAGGTTGGCTATCGCACTAGTGGTAAGTCATTGCTTCAGATCAGCGAGTTTTTTGAGCATGCTATGGAGAATGCAGATCGAACCGTGGTAACTGATCCTACTCAGTCGGAGATTAACGAACGAATGGGTATGACCTGGTGTGAGAAATGGCCCTTACCTCATCATATGCAAGTCTCTTCCTCTCGCTCCGATTGGGACTTGTTCCGGAAGGCTGTTCAATCAGCGCCAGTTCTATTTGAGCAGGAAAAGGAAGGATCCGAAGTCCTGCTGTATCTTGGTGAGTTATCATTCCGACTGAGGAAGAAGAAAAAGGAACCTGATTCTCTGTCCTATCAGTTGAAGCTTAGGCAACCCCACGAAACTTCGGCTCAACAGAGCTTCGACATGCTGCTGAAGTGGATGCGAACTCCTCATGGCCCAAACAGAGGATTTTGCCCAGCAGTAATGGTAAGGACCTTGGGTAAGTAACTGTAACCCAACTAGACTGAGCTACTGACTCAGCGTTATTCCGGCAGCACGTTGTAAGTATCTGCCGAAGTGCTAGTTATGATGTCCTATGGCCAAGTTCTTTTCATCTGCAGCAAACACAACGGTTCGAACCATTAGAAATCTCAACGAACCAGTCATCTCATCGCATTCCCTACTAACTCGAACAGCAGTTCCTCGACAGTTAATCCTCCTCGCCAAAGCAGTATACAGTTTCTCTCAATGCACAACAACGGAACGCCCTATCATATTGTGCTGCATTACATCAAGCACTATCACAAGCTCTCCGTGAAGAAAGTTCGCGCCTAAAGGTACAGTGAAATGAGTCCCGAAAGGGAGAGTCTGGATGTACTCAAACTCGTGACTGGCCTTGTGCGAACTTCCAGGCTCTATCCAAAGCAAAAGCATAAGGTCGGTCACCGGAAAGGAGTGTACTAAATGCACTCAGCTAATGAACTAGGAGCATCAAGGAAAGGTGCTCACAAAGGGAGCTGGACTGAAGAAGTGAGGGGGAAAGCCATTTCCCTGGTTGTTCTAGCAGTCTTTGCACTAATCGCACCCGCTGCACTCAAAGTAATCCTACCCATACCTGAAACCAACCGTAATGGGCAGTATACCGAAGAGCAAGTAGGGCAACAGGTAATTGCTGCTTTGGAAAACACTCTATCGATGACCACTTCCTCGGCACACATGGTCACATCTGATCTAATGCGCATGGAAGTGGACCGATGGTCAGTCGTTCCAGATGGCTGGATTGAGGTGTTCATGGTAATACCAGGATCAGTTGATGCAGGCTGGGATCAATTACAGGGTCTTGATCCTGACGATATCTCCATTACTGGTCTGGAAGATGGAGGGGAAAGGATAGAAATTAATCTTCCTAGCCCATGCATCACTCACGTACAGCTTGATTACGGCCGGTTCGTGATCTGGGCTGATGAGCAGATGTGGATAGGGACCTCAGACGCAGTCAACAGCATGATTGCAGAAATCGAGCAGGATGCTGTATCGAAACTTGCTGAAGCAGCAGTAGAAGCGGGATTACTAGAAAGTACGAAGCAGCACTGTTACGCACAAGTCTCGAGTCTGCTCTATGGACTCGGGTATCAGGAGGTGGGGATTAGCTTCCATTCTGAACGGGTGGACTCAAAACCCCACACAATTGCTCTCGCAGCAAATGCTAAGGAGGAGTTGCGATGAGATTGATTCTGCGGAAAATTCTGCTAAAGGTACTCAATGTGAGCACAGTGGTGGTGGCAATTGTAATGGCTGTACAATGCTTACCACCACTGCTGTCTTACTTGGCACCAGCTTTCGAGAGTTCACCCGCCGACACCACCAGAATATCCATGCCTACAATCATGGAAATGGTTGAGCAGGTGTGCATCCTTGAAACCTCACGCTGGATAGACTATGTGATCATTGAAGATTCCATTGTAGAAGGGCGTGGCATCTGGTTTGATGCTGGCCTTGAGATGACAATGTTTATTCCTGGTACGGTATACGCTGGAGTAGATATGTCGGAATCAAACTCGGTCAGTTTCGAATTCGATACCCTAGACGCCGCAAGAAGGCTGACAGTACACTTACCAAACCCAAGTATTACTGCCTGTGAGCTCCATCACGAAGAAATCCATGAGACAGTGGAAGAATGGGGTGTTCCAGGTTTAAGCAATGAAGCTAGAAGGGAATACACTTCTGTTCTTCACACAAGCCTTGAGAGTATAGGCAGATCTCAACTGATGCTTCAGGCAGTAGAGGAAGGTATTCTCGATGATGTCAAACGGCAGCTCGAGGTAATGATTCCTGCTGCTTTGAACGAACTAGGTTACAGTCTGAGCGTGGAAGTTCAGTTCCCCTCTTCTCGAGTGGCGGAAGAGGATCCAGGAACCGAGCTCTCCTATCCAGCTTTCATCGAATCCCTCGCCAGTTCTGATCGGTCTTTATGACAATCGGAAGGAAAAGAGTATGCCGTGAAAGAAAACTACTCTAGGCTGAAGGTAAGTCGTTCAGTAATGCAATGGATTGCGATATTCGTTGTGGTACTTATCGTGGCGAAACCAGTCCTTTCAGCAGTTTCTGTACTGCTCAGCGTACTGATCAAGACATCCATTGTGGTAGTCCTGATTGCGGCTGCATTAGCAGCACTCACTCACACACTAACGCTTCTTGGCTTACGATTAAATATCGTTGAATGGGTCATAAAGACGGTAAGCAAAGACCGTCTAGGCGTATAACCCAGTTCCTGCAATCAGCATAAGCGTCTCGAAGCCCCTTCTGGATTGGTAATTAGTAGGCCCAAAGAAGGGGCAACAGCATCGAATGATTCATAACCCTAAAATACATATGAGGCAGTAAAGCATTTCGCGAGCAAAGTTCGCGGCTTGCGGTACTGCACTATGGGAGATGATTCTGCTATGTCTCACGGCAATACTGCCGCGATCAACAAAGGGCTTAGAAAACCCATTGACTAGAAAGGAGATGAAATGGCAAACCTCGGTAAGATACTCAAGACAGTAGGAAAGATCGTTGTGGTTGCTGGTCCCCCGATCCTTGCTGCTAGTGAGGAACTGAAGAAAACTGGGAACTGCAAAGTTGCCGCTGAGAAGGCTCTTAAACGCCTTGTGTAGTGGAGTCCATTGAGTAACTAAGAAGAATCTATCAGAAAGGAATAGATCATCAAACTCCTGGGCATGAGTGTAAACTGCCTATCTACCCTCAAGACCGGAAAATGCACCAAGACTCCAATCAACCAGAACTTAGGAAACGTAGTGATACACCTACTGAAGGAATCACTACTTAATCAAGAGATGTGGACATAGCAAAGTCAGAACAGCACCTGATGTCAGGTTCAACGGCGATCAGCTACCAATTGAGGAAAGGAGGTGAATCCAACGAATGTATACAGATGCCAATCATGAAGAGATTAGCACTTAGGCCATTCATCTAGAAAGGAGATCAATAGCGTCGAGGCTAGCATTGCCTTATGGGAATCACATGAGCAAATCGATGCAAACGCGGAAAGTGGATTCTGACTCTCTACCTAGTCAGTCTCACCAATCAATATCACAGGTAGTGGTAAGGATATGTCAATGGTAGCACCTAGACCTAGAATACCGATACCCAATCCATGGGCTGCGCTGGCGATAATTGTGGCAGAAGCCGCAATCGTTATTGCTAATACTGTTCTCTCAACAGAGAAAACCTCGTAAGGTTCTGAAGCCCCTGGAAGATATGGAGGTCCAAACGACTACAGTAATGTGCCGACAAATTAAAACTGCAATACCGGAAGGGAGTGTGAAGTACTGAGCAAACGTTCCATCGGATCCAGAGAGCAAAGATATGAGCTTGCAGGCAGGTACCATAAACTCAACTGGATACTGAGAACTCGAGGATGCAATGACTGGCAGCCCATCAAGGAAGTACTGGTGGAAAGGAGGAAGAGAAAAGGAAGAAGATTCACTCTCTTCTGATGCGTTCTCGTATCAAAAGACTCGGTAAGACAATATAGTCTTGCCGAGTCTTTTTTTTTCTTGAATGTTTATCTGCATGAAGGAGGAATGTGTCATGGCTCAGAAGATGATCTATTTGGGTTGGATTGCCTACAACAATGATCCATTTAAGTGGAGCAGCAGCGAGGCTGAGTGGGATGACGACAAGAAGAGATATGTGAGAGACCAGCAAGGAAACTTAATAACAGGACCTACGATTAGCTTCCTAGAGGAATCTGAATTTAAGGGAAAAATCTCTGATATCCACCTAATTGCTGGTCCGAAACCCCACTCGGCCGAGGTGAGTAAACTCCTGAAACGGGAGCTGAAAAAAGGAATCAACAAAGCTAAAGTATTTTTCCACAATTTTAACGGCGAGGACATCACAAATCATGAGGAGTTGTTTCAGGAGATGGTGCGAATAACGAAAGGACTCGTTTCATCGCTTAGCTCCCGTTGCGAGATTCTTATTAACATGAGTCCAGGACCTCCTGCAGCTCAATTTGTCTGGTTGACACTCTTCTCCTCTGCTAAACCCATTTGGGCGTCGCATCAGGTCAGGCTGTTTCAGGGTATTCCGAAGAAGTACAGAAGCGACGGAAAGGTGATAAGAGAAATCAACTTCGAGCTACCCAGTTTGTATAACCTTACTTCTGCTGCCTTTAGTCGGCAAAGGGAAGGCATTAGAGGTGGCGGAGCTGAAGTCGATGAAATGGTCGCCTCTTGCAGCCCATCCATGATTCAGTGCCGGGATGAGTTACTGCGCTTGGCTAGAACTGATTTTCCTGTTTTCATCTTGGGTGAAAGAGGAGTAGGCAAGACAACCAAAGCCAAGCAAACTCTGCATGATGGACATCCAACAAGAAGAGATCAGAATTTTGCCCGAGTGATCTGCGGCGAGCAATCTGACGAAGGGACGAAGATACAGCTCTTTGGGTGTACAAAAGGCTATGCAACTGATGTTGAGGAGCAAGTAGGTCAGATTGAACATGCAGATGGCGGAACTCTATTCATCGATGAAGTGAATGATATGAGCAAGGAGTTACAGCGACTTTTAGTCGCTGCGATAGAGGATAAAACATATCGTAAACTCGGTTCCGCAGATCGATCCAACTCCGACTTTCGCTTAGTATGCGCTTCGAATCTAGGCATTGATGAACTCAGGAAGAAACTTGATAGGGATTTCTTTGACAGGATCAGTTTGCTGACTGTTAAAATACCTCCTCTCCGAGAGAGGCGCGAAGACCTTCCCAAACTTTGGAGTGATGTACTTGGTAAACAGGTAGAAACGCATCTTCTTTGTCCGACCGAAGTGCGCTACCTGGATGACTCGAACAAACTCTTGCACGACTGGCTCGCAAAAGGTGACTTGACTGGTAACTTTAGGACCCTGCAGAAACTAGCAGCCGGAGTCTTATTCATGTCATTTAATGCAGACAAGAACATCTGCGTTGTTACTGAGGATATTGTCAAGGGAGCGATTGAAAGGGTTGAGCATGAGAGTGCTCCTATAGCACACACTCAGAAAAACTGTAACTGTAACCCTGATTGATGGGCAACATGGACGGAGAAATCAGACTAATGAAATATTCAGGTTCCTTGAGATCATGGTTGATGGGTAGTTAGTGCCATGGCAACGAGTCAATCTCAAAGAAGAAAGCCGAAGCAATCTCAAAGTGCAAAGGCAACTCATCTCCAGATAAGGCACAGAAAAGAGTTAGAGGATTCACTACTCGAGGATGGTTTCACCGAAGAAGAGATACTTGAGGATAACTCTAGTGAAGAGACTGTATCCGATCCATCTACATTTCTTGACGGTCGAACCTTACCTGTCACTCCAGGATTTAATTCAATGGTTCTCAATCCAGTTCTTGGTGTGCTTTTCGACCGAAAACCAAGAACAAGGTGGATGGTCGATCTAGTTGAAGGTTGCAGCGTAACCTGTATTGACAGAGTGATGAGTGAAAGGGATAAGGACAGGCAGGTTCTCATAACGGCCGCTGTGCAATGGCAAAGTGAGTTCTGCACAACCTTGAATCTCCTTAAGCTGAGATTACTATCAGTAGAAAACTTGAAAGAGGTACTTGAGGAAGATTATGGCATTCAGTCTGATCGAGTGGCTGAGATCCTTGGGAAGCAGCTAGTCTACCTGAGATACAAAGAAGACAGACCGCCTGATGTTCTGGCGGCATCTCTTCTGCTTCAGGATGAAATAGGTAACTCCACGGGCGTTGCACGATCAGCATTTCAGGAAGCTCTAAGAATCGTACGAAGCAATGAAAAGGCTACAGGGAAATTTCTTAAGGACTCTGAAATCGTTGAAAGCGTAAACAAGGTTCTTCTACACGGATCGATTTCTGTCAAGAACTTAACTGATTACAGGTACAATAGCAAAGGCAAGCTATCTTGCTTCCCAAGCAGACCACAGAGAAGAAAAGCGGCGACTAATGTCTAGAAGTTTGTCTTTTTGGCTTCGCACGCAAGCAGATTTGTTCTATCGCATCTTTCGGTCAGTCCAACATACACAAGTCACGCTCACATCAATCGCGGAATCGCTGGAGCTCCGAGTCCTTGATATCAATGAAGAATCAATCTTCTTGCGCCCTTCTCATACGAAAAAATCAGACTGCCTGAGAGTGGAGCTGGCCTGGGCAAGAGAAACGAACCCTGCAGATGACTATGAGATACACCAAATCGGAGGATACCAAGGATTTTCAGGAGAGATTGACGAGGCTAGTGATAGTCTTGAGAGTAATCCTGGTAATAACATCGCCTCGAATAACTCACCACCAGAATCACCATCGACTTCCCTCTCTTTCACAATTCCCCGCCCTAACGACCAGGGTCTTTTCGTGATCAACGGAAGCAAGTACTATACTCCCTATCAACATCTCATTTTACGCGGTAGAGATCTAAATGACAGCAAGCCATCGTACAGAAGACTCGACCATGTAATAGAGGACGCCTGGACTCGGCGCTACATTCATAATTTGAACGGAACCGCATTCGAGTTCGCCAGTAAGTTAGCAAAACACAATAGAAAAAAGGCAGCTTCTTTCCTTGCTGACTTTCTATGCAAGCTTTTCCGACCTTCATCTTCAGTAGGAATCTCCTACAAACTGGATAGTGGTATGGAGCAATTATTGAAGCCATATGATGACCGCGGTAACCACTATGGACTGATTGCGGCACTCACTGAGGTGAAAAGTGTCCGAGCCTCTTGCCCGAAAGAAATTATGAAAGAAGTGCTTGATGAGCACAGAGATGATCACTACCATTTGTTGGATTCGGATCCTTTCTTCATGAAAAAGGAAGACAGGTATTCTCCTGATGGAATCTGTCCGTGTCACACGCCAGATGGATCTCACCTAGGTCTGGTAAATCATCTCACGTCTCTCAGCTTTATTTCAGACGAAAGAATGATCAATCAGCAAGAGGGAAACTTGTTTGGCGTTATACCAGATTGCATACCTTTTCTTGGGCATAATGACCCGCGAAGAGTCCTCCTTGGATGTGCCGCACTTACCCATGCTATAGAGATAGACAGTGCTGAACCTCCCATAGCTATGACAGAAATGGACAGAAGATTGTCCACAATTGAATGGCTTGATCACAAGTGGCTAGGTGTTAATCTTCTTGTCGGGTTCATCTCATGGAAAGGCCTAAACTACGAGGACGCAATAGTTGTTTCTGAGAGTGCTTCTAGTAAACTATCTTACACAGACAAACGAGTTGTCTCTGTACCCGTTCCTTCGTTTGCTTTCCGCGAAGGCAACTCAGCAGTATTTCGTGATGGGATTAGAGAAAAGGGTTCGGTGGTCAGGAAAGGTGATAAGCTGGTTAATCTTGCTTATTCAATTGCTCATCTTGACTGTCAGGACAGGGAATTAGATTCAGAGTCCGTTGGTGTTTGTGATGTACTACCGGACATAGTCGAGTACCATTCCAGCAACTTGTTCTCCCCTTGTAACGGAGTAATCGAAGAAATTAACCATGTTCAGATATGGGAGGAAAGTGGTGCAAACGCCACTATCTGGCGCGAGCGGGTTGATTTCACAATACGTACAGACCGCCCACTAATGCTCGGTGATAAGATATGTAACAGACATGGCAATAAGGGCATCATCTCTGCGATCATCCCCGATGATAACATGCCAAGTGTCAATGGCACTCCACTTGAGGTTTTGCTGAGTCCAATTGGTGTTATCAACAGGGGAAATTACGGTCAGTTGGCCGAGGCAATCTATACCTACATGAAATCCGGATATACTGAAGCATCATTTACTCTAGAAGATAATCTAACTCGGTCACTCCTGAATCCAGGGAGTTCTCTGCATGTAACTTCAGTCCAGCAAAGGATCGATGATAATACTACTCAAGAAACTAGCTCGATTGTGGGTTTTAACTACTTTCTGAGACAACCTCATAACTCATCTGATAAGTTAAAGATTAATACCAGCCTCAGGCAATCGGAAAATGACGATAGTTCAATCAATGATAAGCCTGTCAAGTACGGTCAGATGGAAATCTGGGCTTTGCAGGCACACGGCAAGCAAAGAGTGCTTGATTGTGTGCTCAGCAGGAAGATTCACGAAAGCACACTGTCTTGGCTCAAGACTGTTGGATATCAACTCGTTATAGGGGATAAGGATGCATTTCTGATACCGATTGATCTTCGTTATCCACCAGATAGCTCGGTGGACCTATTCGATGCTGTTGCCAGTCTCAGAAACATCCGCCCTGGAGCAAGTCAGTATACACAGAGATCGAAAGCTAAACTTATTGATGTACTGCAATGCTTGTCTTCTAATAGCTTTTATGATCGAGTTGGGGATGTACATGTTGACTTAGGTTTACCTGTTGAGCTTGATCTGGATCGCAAAGAGGCGAATCCGTTTACAATTCAGTACTTACCCATTCTACCCGCCAGCCAGAGGCAGAGCTATGATTTCACTGATAGTCACATCACGAGACTGTACAAGGAAATCATCAGGATTGTCTGGAAGAGAAATCAAGGCGAGGTTAATCAAGACTGGTCAAAGAAAAGGCTTTCTAGTTATGTGGAAAGGCTCTTTCATCTTCTGTTAGAGCAACTCGACAGCAAGAACGGTCCAATAAGAGGCTCAGCTCTTTCAAGAAGACTTAGAAACTCATCGAGTATGGTCATAGTTCCCTCTCCAGAAGTGCAGCTAGATTCTGCACTCATCCCATGGGACGTGATTAGAAGACTCTTCAAGGAACAACTAGAACGGGAGCTAGGAGAAGGTTTGTGCGATCTAGAATTCAGAGATGCTGCAAAACGGAAAAAGGATATAGATCGCGTCCTTTGCATGCAGAGAGTGCTTCTCAATCGATATCCTTCTCTTCATAAATACAGCATCCTTTCTTTTATACCCCTAGTGCGATTTGATGACCAACCTGTTCTTGGCCTACCCCCTTTCGCGACTTCTCCATTTGGCGCTGATTTTGACGGAGACACAATGACAATGGTAGCTATCTCCGATGCAACTGCACTTGATGAAGTTGATGACTTGAGTCTGCTTGCCAATGTGCAGTCGGATGCGGATGGTTCTATTGTTCCAACACTCTCAAAGGACTTCCTGTTAGGTTTGGCTGAATACTGCGCATCAGGATCAAAGCGTCTTGATGAGTGGCTCAGTAATATCGGTCTTCCACTTATTGGACCAATACAAGATCATGAGCTTAAAGCAAAGCTCTCTTCGCTGTTGCGTGCAGCAGTCGGAGTAAGGTCGGAGGTTAAGCTTGAGCTTTTCCATAATCTTATTTCAGCAGCTCTTGAAGGACTTGAATTTGTCTCAATACATTGTTGTATTGGTTATCCTGCTCAAATGCGGAAAATGCTCAACAGAATGCTATCGTGTGGTGCGGTGAAATCGGAGAAGCTTCTCGAAGATGAAGGGGCGAATTCTGATACACAACTCGTTCAAGGAGTTTCGCTTAATGCACTGAGAGAGATGGCCCATGTGAGGATAGGTTATATGACCTCTGCTAAAACAAGCATAGGAAACTTTGGAGGTTATCTTAGAAGATTGTACTATAATTTTAAACTCGACAATTCGGGAATCAGGGCTTCTTCTGATGAAACCATTGGTGCGTTAGTAGCTGCCCAAAGCATCACTGAAAGAGCCACCCAGCTTGCTCTTAGCCCAAAAAGCGGGAAAGCTCCTCTCGATTTTAAGGAATTTGACAGGCTCCTGAGCAAATGCTTGAATTCATCGATCGAACTTGATGAATGCGAATCCGAGATCTGCCGTCTCGTTAAGCTTGGTGTAATGGAGAGAAGCAAGCTTGAAATGCATCTAAACAACCTCCGAACCGTCCTCGTTGACAAGATAGATGAGGACTCACTGCTGGCACTTCTATACTCACCAAAAACCACATTGAGAAAAAGGAAAACACTTCAAGCCGAACTGTCAGATCCTCGTGTTCATGTCTTCTTGGGCTGCTAATGAGGTCTTTTGTCTTTACATGATTAGCTCAACTTACTACTCCAAACAAACTCTAGAGCAAGTTTCCTAAGAATTGTAAATCGAATTAGTAACCATCTCTTAATCCGAAAAGCCCCTCAGATTTTGTGACGCTCCACCCATGAAGCTCAGTCTCAGCCAAGTAATCGGGTACATCCTCAAGGAAGTAGTCCTCGCCCTCTGCTTCTGAGTACAAAGCATAGTTACTTCCCCTGAAGCCTGTTGACCTACTGATGTACAGCTCATCCTTGGCCCTGGTCATCGCCACATACAAGACCCTGCGTTCCTCTTCTTCTGATTCAAGATCGCCTAGGCTTTTCATGTGGGGATAAACACCAACTGCAGCATTTACGACGAAGCAGATCTTCGCCTCGGTACCCTTTGCGCTATGCACCGTAATGAGGGTGACAGCATCATCAACTTCAAGGGACTCGACTGATTTTGTGGACATTGGCTCAAGGGTAAAGTCATCAATCAGATCAGAAAGGGAAGAGTATCTTTCAGAGACCTTCATCAGGAGATCCAGGTCCTTCCGTCTCTTATCCCATTTGTCGTATCTGCCTTCCAAAACTGGCTGCAGTGCCGATACAGCAGTGGAAACACAGAGGTTCACCTTGCTTCCAACTTCAGCGGTTTCTGAAAAGGCAATGACGGCAGGATGTGCCGTTTTCAGACTCTTTTCAAGGACAAGCCGGGGATCAGTTCCCTGTTCACTTAGCAGCGCGGCGAAGACCTTGGCAGCTGTCTTGTCTCCAATGCCCTTCCATAGCTTGAGGAATCTGACCCAGGCAAGTTCATCCATCGGATTACGGACAATCCGCAGAAGGGATAGAACATCCCTTACATGGGCTGCCTCAGTGATCTTCTGACCACCGATGTAATGGTATGGTATGTCTCGCTTCAGGAACTCAGCCTCGAACTCCCGGGCATCGAAACCTGACCTAACAAGAACCATCATGTCCCTGAAGGGGATTTCCTTCTCATGTCTTTCAAGAATGGTATCCGCCACCCACTCAGCCTCTTCGAATTTGTTCTCGAAATCGTGAACTTCCGGGAGTCTGTCGGCCTTTCCTCTGTAAGCAACTAGGTCATCACCATATTCATAGGGTGA
>Ga0116162_10001095_pt1 | contig 18194 bp, 13 predicted proteins | sample AD_UKC105_MetaG_FD_89875 | JGI IMG/M metagenome (GOLD analysis project Ga0116162, IMG submission 89875) | Active sludge microbial communities of municipal wastewater-treating anaerobic digesters from Hong Kong - AD_UKC105_MetaG | ecosystem: Engineered > Bioreactor > Anaerobic > Digestate... | reverse complement strand
GGGTACATAATGTCCTCCCAATATCGGATGATTCGTCGTTTTCGGTTCCTGCGGCCGGCGGACGCCTGCCACGCGGGCAAGGCGAAAATCCGGCCGGTTATGAAGGCCGGCGCGGGCGTGTTCGGAAGAACCGCCGCTGCGCCTGCCGCGTTTACGGCTGCCGTTTTCAAAAGCGAAACGGGCAAAAAGCTGTTGCGTTGTCGAATCATTTCTTTCCTCCCAGTTTGTTTTTTACCGCAGTGATTCCGGGACATAAAAACAGCCGTGAAAGGCAGCCTCTTTAAGACTGCGCTTCACGGCGGATTGCGGGCGCGCCCGCAAATTTTCCCAAACAAAAACGGGCACGCCTTATCGATGTGCCCGCAGAAAAACTACAGTATGTTCGAAAGGTTACGTGCTTTGGACGCCCGACCCGTGCAATCCGGCGGCGTTATGCCGTCCGGCTGCAGAAAAAACGGTCCGCGTCCGGTATGGAGTTGTCAGGCTTTCGCCACCCCGCGAAGAAAAAGCATCAAGTATGTCTCCTTTCCGAACCCGCTTGGGCGCGCTTTGCGCCGTAAATGGATTCCTTAAACGCTGAGAGTATATCACAGCGGAACTAACGCGTGCAAGAGGTTTTTTCACAAAATTTATTTTACCAGCATGCCCGCGGCGGAAATCGCCGCGATGCACAGCACCACGCTCAGCGCGGCGTAGCTCAGCCCGGTCAGCAGCCTGCCGCCCGACAGAAGCGACTGCGTTTCCAGCGCAAAGGTGGAAAACGTCGTAAATCCGCCGCAGACGCCGACCTGCAGAAACAGCAGCGCGCGCGGGTCGAGGTTCGTGTTTTTCCCCGCGAACGCGACGATCAGGCCGATTAAAAACGCGCCGAGCAGGTTGACGGCGAGCGTGAGCAGGGGAAAACCGCTCTGGTGCCGGAGCGGGAGCAGACCGATTAAGTAGCGCGCGACGGACCCGATCATCCCGCCGAACCCGACGCAGGCGCAGTTGAGAAACGTTTTCATTGTTGCTGGATTCCTTGCCGTCCCGGCGTCCGGCCGAACGAAGCGGCGGGCGGCGGGATTCTCCGATATCGATATTGCGCGAAAACGCGCGCTTACGCAGCATACCACAACCGCGCCGTCCGCGCAACAAAAAAGCGGGCGCTGCCCCGCCCCGGCCACGCGTTTGCTCTGCGCCGGGTCATCCGAGTTTTGCGCCCTTTTCGACCGGGCGGTCGGGCTGAACGAGCACGACGCCGCCGGAAGCGTACACGCCGAGCACCAGCACTTCCGAAAAGAAATCCGCCACCTGGCGCGGCGGGAAGTTCACGACCCCGAGCACCTGCCGCCCGACCAGCGTTTCCGGCGAGTAGAGCTCCGTGATCTGCGCGCTCGAACGCTTCACGCCGATTTCGCCGCCGAAGTCGATCCAGAGCTTATACGCGGGTCTTTTCGCCTTTTCGAACGGGAGGGCTTTGACGATCTCGCCCGCGCGGACGTCGAGTTTCTGAAAATCTTCCAATGTGGCCATGTGCACCGCCCTTTCCGCCGCAGCGTCGTAACGGGGTACATTGTAGCGTCCCGCGGCGCTTCCGTCAACGGCGGCCAAGAAGCTCTTTTGCAGGGGATTCTCCCCTGCACCCCACCCAAGGGACAAATCCCTTGGGAATTCCTGATTCCGCAAGCGGCCTTATTGGGGGCGCTTGCAAAATAGGGCCGTACGGCTCTAGGGTGTGTTTCTAAAAGCACGATGGAGCAGTGCAGGCATCTTTTTCACCGGTTTATTGTCGCGAAAGCCTTACAATAGCGCTGCTATTCCTGCGGTTTCGCTCCTCGACCCGGCAAAAAATCTGCTCTGTCTGCCCTCATCGCATTTTAGAAACACACCCTAAGCGGTGGGTTGGAGGCGGAGCCTCCAACGTACCCTAAAGTTCGACCGGGATTTTTACCGGCGCCGAGCGCGTCAGCTGCCGGCTGCGTTCGTCCGGCTGGCAGGTCCCCGCGTAAAGGGCGAAGCGCTTTCCGCCGGGAATCCGCTCGCCCGCGTCGTTTACGACCGTCAGCGCGCGGGGCGGCACGCTGATGCGCAGGGAAGCGCTTTCCCCCGGCCTGAGACGCACGCGCCGGAATCCGCAGAGCACGGGGTTCGGCGGCGCGAACGGGGAATCCTCGGCCTTGATGTAAAGCTCGATGACGTCGTCCGTTTCGGCGGCGCCCAGATTTTGCGCCGTAACGTCCGCGACGAGACCCTCTTTTGCGGATGCGGCGGACACGTCTGCGGAAAGGACGCGCACGTCCCCGTAGGTCAGCCCGTAGCCGAAGGGGTAGAGCGGCGCGCGCTCCAGATAGCGGTAGGTGCGGCCCTTCATCGAATAATCTGTAAACTCCGGCAGGAAGGCGAGGTCCTCGTTGCGGTAAAACGTCAGCGGGAGCTTGCCGGAAGGGGAGCTTTCCCCGAACAGCAGTTCCGCGACGGCGCTTCCGCCGCGCGCGCCGGGATACCACGCGAGCAGCACCGCGTTCGCCTTCTCTTCGGCAGCGCTCAGGTCGATGGAACTCCCTGCAAGCAGCACGACCACCGTCGGCCTGCCGGCGGCGAGCACCTTTTCGAGCAGCTCGCGCTGCACGTCCGGCAGAAGCAGATCCGGCTTGTCGCCGGCCACCATCGAGTTGCCCTCGTCCGGCGCTTCGCCTTCCAGCGTTTCGTCGAGGCCGAGCACGAGCACGACGGCGTCGCTGTGTTCCGCAACGGCGAGGGCTTCCGAAACGCGGTCGTTTTCCTGCGCGAGCACTTCGGTCTTGCGCTTAGTGAGCGCCGAACCGGGCGCGTAGAGCACGCGCACGCCGTCCCCGCAGAAATCCTGCAGCCCTTCGAGCACGGTGACGTAGCGCGAGGAGGTGCCGTGGTAGTTGCCGGAAAGCGCGGCGCGGCTGTCGGCGTTGGGGCCGATCACGCCCAGCGTGCGGATCGCCTCCCGCTTAAGCGGCAGCAGCCCGTCGTTTTTCAGCAGCACGCAGCTCTTCAGCGCGGTTTCGTGCGCAAGGGCGAGGTGTTCGGCGCACTCGACCGTTTCGTAGGGGATTTTGTCGAATTCGCTGCCCTCGCCGAGGATGCCGAGCAGATACCGCGTGGTGAAGAGCCGCACGGCGGCGGCCGTGACCTGTTCTTCGGTGATCAGCCCTTTTCGGAGCGCCGAGAGAATCTGCAGGTAAATGCTGCCGCAGTTGAGGTCGCACCCGGTTTCCATGGCGAGCGCGGCGCTTTCCTCCGGACCGGACGTCACGCCGTGCCCGGTGTGGAAATCGATCAGCGCCCAGCAGTCCGACACCACGAATCCCTTGAAATTCCACTGCGTGCGCAGGATGTCCACAAGCAGCCGCCGGCTGCCGCAGCAGGGCTCGCCGTTGAAACGGTTGTACGCGCCCATAACGGATTCTACGTCCGCCTCGTTGACCAGCGCGTCGAACGCCGGCAGATAGGTCTCCCAGAGGTCCTTTTCCGAACAGACGGCGTTGAAATGGTGGCGCAGGGCTTCCGGCCCGCTGTGCACGGCGAAGTGCTTGGCGCAGGCGCTCGCGAGCATGGTGCCGCCTTCTCCCTGCATGCCCTTAACAAACGCCTTGCCGAGTTCGGCGGTCAGAAACGGGTCCTCGCCGAGCGTTTCGTGGCCGCGCCCCCAGCGCGGGTCGCGGAAGATATTGACGTTGGGCGAGAAGAACGTCAGCCCCTTGTAGATATCGCGGTCGCCGTGTTTGGCAAACTCGTTGTACTTTGCGCGCCCCTCGAGGGCGGTCGCGCGGCTGACGGCGCGGATCAGCTCCCGGTCGAACATGGCGGCCAGCGCGACGGCCTGCGGGAAAACGGTCGCGACGCCCGCGCGCGCAACCCCGTGCAGTCCTTCGTTCCACCAATTGTACGCCGGTATGCCGAGCCGTTCGACGGCCGGCGCGTCGTAGCGCAGCTGCGAAACTTTTTCCTCCAGCGTCATCCGCGCGACCAGACCGTTTGCTTTTTTCCTTGCCTGTTCCCGATTCCACATAGCGAACCTCCCAGTTAAGTTAAGCGATAAATTCAGCAGTTATATTCAGAGTACACTTTTCACATTGCGCGCGGCTTTTACGATGACGTCCGCGGCGTATTCGATTTTACTTAACGTACTTAATTTTTCGGTTGACAATCGAAGCGTGCAGTTCGCTTCCTCTTCCGTCAGGCCCATGGCGGCAAGGACGTGCGACGGCGCGCGTTCGCGCGTGGCGCAGGCCGCCCGTGCGGACGCGCAGACGCCCTTTTGCTCCAGCAGATACAGCATCTTTTCGTTCGGCGCGCCGGGGATCGTGACGCTCAGACAGTTCGGAAGACGCGCGGCGCTTTTCCCGTTGACGCGCGCTTCCGGCAGCCCGGCGGTCAGGATTTCCTGCAGACGGTCGCGCAGGAACGGCTCGTCGGCCCGCCCGGAGCACGCCGCGGAGAGTTCCGCGGCCTTGCGAAAGCCCGCGATCGCAGGGACGTTTTCGGTGCCCGGCCGGCGGGAAAACTCCTGCGAACCGCCGAAAAAGAGCGGGACGAACGGCGTCCCGTTCCTTATATATAGGAACCCCGTGCCCACGGGCCCGCCGAACTTATGCGCGGAGACGCTGAGAAGGTCGATGCACGCGCATCGCGCGTCGATCGGGATATGGCCGTAGGCGGAAACGGCGTCGCAGTGGAAGGGGACGCGGTATTTACGCGCGAGAATGCCGATTTGCCGGACGGGCTGGATCACGCCGGTCTCGTTGTTGGCGTATTGGACGGAAATCAGTGCGGTTTCCGGCCGGACGGCCCGTTCGAGCGAAGCCGGGTCGATGGTCCCGTCCGCACCGCAGGGAAGAAACGTGACCCAAAACCCTTCTTTTTCCAGCGCTTTTGCCGCCAGCAGCACCGAGTGGTGCTCCGTTGCGCCGACGATCAGGTGCTTTTTTTGCGGCTGCGCCCGGCAGACGCCGAACAGCGCGAGATTGTTGGATTCCGTGCCGCCGGAGGTGAAGACGATCTCGTCGGACTCGGCGGAGACGGACGCGGCGAGTTCGCGCCGCGCGCCGTTCAGGATCCGCCGCGCTTCGTCCGCGGCCGCGTACGGCGAGGACGGGTTGGCGAAAACGCGCCGCATACAGGCGTTTACCGCGTCCGCCGCCTCCGGCAGGACGGGACAGGACGCGGCATAATCCAGATAGACCATCCCCGTATCGCGCCTCCGTTCCGGCGCCGGAAAGCGCGGCGCCGTTCTTCTTCAATTTTGCATGATAAACGGAAGTAAGTCAATAGACGCTTACTTAATTTAACTTATATAAATTAATTTACAAAACATTCTTGACTAAACGTTTAGCGCACCCTATAATAATTATGTCACATCATTGTACACATCGTGACGCAAAAAGCAAGCACAGAGCCAAAACTGAACGTGTCGTCCCACTGTGCGCATCGTGACACAATTATAAAAGGAGGAGTATCAGTAAGCAATGAAAAAAACCATCGCGATTATTATGTGCCTCATGCTGGTCGTAGCCACATTGGCCGGCTGTGCATCGACGACGCCGGCGGCCGAAGAAGCGGCCTCGTCGGATACGAGCACGACGGAAGCGACAGCCACGGAGACGGAAGCACCGGCCGCTGCGGACAGCGGGGACAAGGTGATCAACCTCTACTCTTTCACCGACGAAGTTCCGAACATGGTCGAGAAATACATCGAAACCCATCCGGATTTCGGGTACACCGTTAATTCGACCATCATTGCGACCACCGACGGTCTCTACCAGCCCGCGCTGGATCAAGCCCTGGCCGCCGGCGGCGACGACGCGCCCGACATGTATTGCTGCGAATCCGCATTCGTGCTAAAGTATACGCAGGGCGACATGTCCAGCTATGCGTGCCCGTATTCTGACCTCGGCATCGACGTTTCCGCCGAAACCGCGGCCGCGGACATCGCGCAGTACACCATCGACATCGGCACTCGTCCGAGCGACGGCGCTCTGGTCGGCCTCGGCTATCAGGCAACCGGCGGCGCGCTCATCTATCGCCGTTCGATCGCGATCGACGTGTGGGGCACGGACGATCCTGACACCATTGCAACGAAAGTCGGTCCCGGCTGGGATCAGTTCTTCACGGCTGCCGCCGAGCTGAAAGCCAAGGGATACGGTATCGTTTCCGGCGACGGCGACATTTGGCATGCGGTTGAAAACAGCTCCGAAAAGGGCTGGATCGTGGACGGCAAGCTCTACATCGACCCCGCCCGTGAGCAGTTCCTCGACCTGTCCATGCAGCTCAAAGAAAACGGTTACTCCAACGATACGAAAGACTGGACCGACGCGTGGTATGCCGATATGCAGGGCATCGGCGCGCAGCCGATCTTCTGCTTCTTCGGCCCCGCCTGGCTGATTAACTACGTCATGGCCGGCAACTCCGGCGGCACGGCGGTCGGCGAAGGCACTTACGGCGACTGGGCGGTCTGCACGCCTCCGATCGGCTTCTTCTGGGGCGGCACCTGGGTGCTGGCCAACAAGGATTCCTCCAAGAAGGAAGCCGTCGGCAAGCTGATCGACTGGATCACCCTCCAGTGCGACAAAGAGAGCCTCCAGTACTACTGGGCCAACGGCACGCTCAACGGAGACGGCGGCACGAAGGACACGGTCGCTTCCGGCACGGTTATGGCGATGAGCGACGGCACGCTGGACTTCCTTGGCGGACAGAACATGTTCGACGTATTCGTACCCGCCAACCAGTATGCAAACGGCAAGAACCTGACGCAGTATGACGAGACGATCAACAACATCTGGCGCGACGAAGTCCGTCAGTATACGGCCGGCAACCTGACCCGCGACGAAGCGATCGCCGCGTTCAAACAGTCCGTTTCGGATCAGCTCGGCATCGACGCCGCGGACTAAGACGGGAATCTGACCGATTCACGATCAGTCATGTGACAGAATGGACGGACGGAGTTCTTCCGTCCGTCCATATCCGCATATAATCGGAACAAATTTTCGTCTCAGGGGGAAACGTCCATGCCTCAGGCTAACACGAAAACTGTAAAAAAGAGAACCAAAGGCATCAGCTACGCCAAATACGGCTATCTGTTCAGTCTGCCGTTCATGCTTGCCTTCATTATTTTCATGCTGTATCCGACGCTGTTTACGGCGATCATCGGCTTTACCGATTTCAAGGGCGTCGGCACGACGACGTTCCATTTTCTCGAGCACCCGTTCGACAATTTCGTCGGCATTTTCAAAAACGTAACCTTTCAGAATTCGCTGAAAAACACGATCATCATCTGGGTGATCAACTTCATTCCGCAGATCAGCCTGGCGCTGCTGCTGACCGCGTGGTTTACGAACAGGAACCGCAAGATCCGCGGGCAGGGCGCGTTCAAGATCCTCTTTTATCTTCCGAATATCATCACCGCCGCAACGGTGGCGATTCTATATGCCGCCATCTTCGGGTATCCGGTCGGCCCCGTCAACGACATCCTTCAGACGCTGGGGCTGATCAGCAAACCCTTCGACTTTTCCACCAGCCCGTGGGCGGCGAGACTCGTGGTCGCGTTCATCCAGTTCTGGATGTGGTACGGCTACACGACCATCATTCTGATTTCCGGCGTGCTGGGCATCAACCCGGAGCTCTTCGAGGCGGCGGAGATCGACGGCGCCTCGCCGCGGCAGACGTTTTTCCGCGTGACGCTGCCCTGCATGCGCACGATCCTGGTTTTCACGCTGATTACGAGCCTGATCGGCGGGCTGAATATGTTCGATATTCCGAAGCTGTATATCTGGAACGGCGGGCCCGCCAACGCGACCATGACCACCAGCGTGTTCATCTACGCGCAGGCGTTCAGCGGCAGTTACCTGTATAACCGCGCGGCCGCGGCGAGCATGATCATGTTCGTGATCATCGCGGCGCTTTCCGCCGGTGTGTTTTACCTCATGCGGGATAAATACGAAGCGCGCATGCGGCGCGAGGCGAGACGGCTCAAACGGGCCGAACGCAGGGCGATGAAGGAGGCGGCGGTATGAGACGGAAAAAGCAAGCCCGCGCGATCGTGTATATCGTCTGCATCATTCTCGGCATACTGAGCATCCTGCCGTTCTGGATCATGATCGTGAACGCCACGCGCAGCACCTACCAGATCCAGCAGCACGCCATTTCGCTGATTCCGTCCACGCATCTCTCGGAAAACGCGGCGGTGCTGACCGGCAAAACGTTCAATCCGCTGACCGGCTTTTTCAACTCGCTGATCATTTCGACGGGGTCGACGGTCTGCGCGATCTATTTTTCGACGCTCACGGCGTTTGCGCTGGTCGCGTACAACTGGAAAATGCGGCAGCCGTTTTTTACGATGATACTGGCCGTCATGATGATCCCGACGCAGGTCATCAGCATCGGGTTCTACCAGTTCATGTACCGCATCCACATGACCAACAACATGCTTGCGCTGATCCTGCCGTGTATCGCCGCGCCGATGACGGTGTTTTTCATGCGGCAGTATATGCTGCCGTCGCTGAATCTGGACATCGTGGCTTCGGCGCGCATCGACGGCGCGGGAGAATTCCGCATTTTCAACAGCATCGTGCTGCCCATTATGAAACCGGCCATGGCGACGCAGGCGATCTTCACCTACGTGACCAGCTGGAACAATCTGTTTATGCCGATGATCCTGCTGACGAAAAAGGAGAATTACACCATGCCGATCATGGTGAGCCTCCTCAAGGGCGATATTTACAAAACCGAGTACGGCGCCGTTTACCTGGCGCTGACGCTCTCGGTGCTGCCGCTGTTCGTCGTGTATTTCATCCTTTCGAAATACATCATTGCGGGCGTCGCGCTCGGCTCGGTGAAGGAGTAAAAAAAGGGAAAAATGCGGGAAAGATTCGCGCAGCTTTCAAAGACGCTCGGACGGACGCTCTCGAGAGCGGGAGATCTGATCATACTCAATCTGCTCTTCATCCTCTGCTGCATCCCTGTTTTTACCGCGGGTGCGGCGGGGGCCGCCTGTTACGCGCGGCTCATCCGCGCCGAACGGCATGAGGACGGCGGGCTTCAGATCGCCGCGTTTTTCAAGGATTTCCGGTCGTCCTTCAAGCAGGCGACGCTCGCGTGGCTGCTCGAACTGGCGTGCCTGTTCGTGTTTGCGGGCGATATCTGGTTCGCGGTGGTCTATTCCGAGCCGGTCAACAAGTTTTTCCTGATTTTTGCGATCGTCGCCGCTTCGGCGGTCCTGCTGGCCTGCGTATGGGTGTATCCGCTGATCGCGCGGTTTGAAAACAAGCTGGGCGGACAGATCAAAAACTCGTTTCTGATGGCGTTCGCGCGTTTCCCCGCGACGCTGCTCGCGCTTGCCGTGCAGGCGGCCGTAATCGCGGTCCCGATTTTATTTTTCGACGCGTTCGTGTACCTCGGCTGGTTCTGGCTGCTGTTCGGCTTTTCCCTGCCGATGTATCTGACGGTCAAACTCATGAAAAAGCAGCTGCGCTGCGAACCGGAAAAACCGGAAGAAGAAATAAGCCAAAGCTAGAGGAGCGGAAAAACGATAAAAGGGCAGGCAAACGCCTGCTCTTTTATCGTTTTGGTGTTTGGGGTTAGGGTGTGTTTCTAAAAGCACGATGGTGCAGAACAGACGTCCTTTTCACCGGTTTATTGTCGCTGCAGCCTTGAAATAGTGCTGCTATTCCTGCGGTTTTGCTCCTCAACCCGGCAAAAAATCCGTTCTGTCTGCCCTCATCGCATTTTAGAAACACGCCCTAGAGGTTCGCGCCGTTGGTCTTAACGACGTCGGCGTACCAGAAAGCGCTGTCCTTCGGGATGCGGCGCTGGGTCGGGTAATCGATATACACGAGTCCGAAGCGTTCCTCGCAGCCGCTGCTCCACTCGAAGTTGTCCGTCAGGCTCCAGTGAAAATATCCGCGCACGTCCGCGCCGTCCGCGCAGGCTTTGCTCAGCTCGCGCAGGTAGCGATGCAGGAAGTCCACGCGGTCGATATCGTGCACTTCGCCGTCCAGATAGATTTTATCGTTGCAGCTCACGCCGTTTTCCGTGATGTAGACCGGCAGACGATAACGCTCGCCGACCCAGCGCGGAACGCAGCGGAGGATTTCCGGCGTGATGGCCCACTTGAAGGCCGTGCGCGGATACCCCGGATACGGCTCGACGATCACGGGACCGTTTTCGCCCGCCGCGGCTTCGACGCCGCTGTAACAGTTCAGGCCGATGAAGTCGATCGGCTGGCGGACGACCGCCATGTCGGCCGGGTCGAACGGGGCCGCGGAAAAGAGCGGCTCGTCCGGGTAGCGCCCGAAAAGGACCGGGTCGAGGAACGCCTGAAGCGTAAACAGCGGGGAAGGCACGCCGCCGCAGCAGGAAAACGTCGCCTGCTTCGCGGCCGCGACGTCCGCTTCGCTTTGCGAGCGCGGGAAGGCGACCTGCCCCGTGCTGGCGACGCCGATCTGCGCGTCCGGCGCCGCCTCGCGGACGGCGCGCGCCATAAACCCGTGCGCGAGCATGGCGTTGTGCCAGCACGCGAATAAATCCGCGCCGCCGAGCGTTTTTCCCGGCGCGTGCAGGCCCGTTTCGTAGCCGAGGCCGATGAAGCACTGCGGTTCGTTGAGCGTAAAATAGCGTTTTACGCGTCCGGCGAAGTGCTTTGCAACCGCGTCCGCGTAGGCGCCCGCGCGTTCGGCCGTTTTGCGGCTGCGCCAGCCGCCCTCGTTCTCGAGCGCGTTCGGCGTGTCCCAGTGAAACAGGGTGACCCACGGCGTAATCCCGTTTTCGAGACAGAGGTCGACGACCCTGTCGTAATAGCCGAAGCCCTTTTCGCTGAGCGTCCTCCCGTCCGGGAAGATGCGCGGCCAGGCGACGCTGAAGCGGTAGTTCGGCACGCCGAGCTGCGCGAGGAGCGCGATATCCTCCCCGTAGCGGTGGTACGCGTCGCAGGCGGCGTCGCCCGTCTGCCCGCCGTACGTTTTGCCGGGCGTATGGCTGAACGCGTCCCAGACGGACGCGCCGCGCCCGTCCTCGGCGGGTGCGCCTTCGATCTGGTAAGCGGCGCTCGCGGCGCCCCAGGCAAAATCTTTCGGAAACGCCATAAAAACCCCTTTCGTTTCAGCCCATCACGACGCGCACGGTGCACTCCGTTTTGCCCGCGGGGACCGGAATGACGCAGCCGGGGACGCGCTCGCCGTCGACGATCAGTTCGCGTACGCCCTTGCTCACGCCCGCGGCGTCGTCCACCGAGATGTGGTAGCGCACCCCGCGGAAGAGCCGTTCGCAGGTGAAACTGCGGATCGAAGCGGGCAGGCAGGGGTCGACCGCCAGTCCGCCGAGCGTCGGACGGACGCCGAGGATGGATTGGCTCACGTTGAAAAACGTCCACGCGGCGGTGCCGGTCAGCCAGCTGTTTTTGCCCTCGCCGAAGGTCGGCGCGTCCCGGCCCGCCACCATCTGGCAGTAGACGTACGGCTCCGTCCGCCGGATTTCGCCGATGTCCTCGAGGTAGGCGGGGCAGGTTTTTTTGTAGATTTCGAACGCGCGTTCGCCGTGTCCCAGCACGGCCTCGGCGCAGCTGATCCAGGGGTTGTTGTGGCAGAAAATGCCCGCGTTTTCCTTGTATCCGGGCGGGTACGAGCTGATTTCGCCGAGCTCCACGCGGTATTCCGTATAGGCCGGCTGATGCAGCAGGATGCCGTATTTCGAGTCGAGGCGCTCCTTGACGCTTTCCAGTGCGGTTTCGGCGAGGCCTTCCTTTACGCCGACGCCCGCCATCACGCAGATGCCCTGCGGCTCGATGTAGATCTGCCCCTCCTTGCATTCGGCGCTGCCGACGGGGTTGGAAAACGCGTCGTAGGCGCGGCGGAACCACTTTCCGTCCCAGCCGGCGGAAAGGATCGCGTCGTACATTTTGCCGACTTCCCCGCGCGCGTCCTCCGCCTCGTCCGAAAGGCCGAGCGCGCCGCAGAGTTCGGCGTAGCCCCTGCCGTAGAGCACGAACATGCCCGCGATGAACACGCTTTCGGCGACCGGCCCTTCGCTCGGGCCGAACGTCTGGAAGCTCTCGCCCGGCTCGGTGGAAAAACAGTTGAGGTTGAGGCAGTCGTTCCAGTCCGCCCGGCCGATCAGCGGCAGGCCGTGCGGCCCCTTGTGCGTCACGGTAAAGCGGAAGCTCCTGCGCAGGTGCTCCATCAGCGGCTGCGAAAGCGCCGGGTCGTTGTCGAAATCGACCGGTTCGTCTAGAATCGAAAAGTCGCCCGTTTCGCGCAGGTAGGCGAGCGTGCCGGCGATGAGCCAGAGCGGATCGTCGTTGAAACCGCCGCCGACGTCCAGATTGCCGCGCTTGGTGAGCGGCTGATACTGATGATAGGCGCCGCCGTCCGGGAACTGCGTCGCCGCGATGTCCAGGATCCGCTGCCGCGCGCGCTCCGGGATCAGGTGCACGAACCCCAGCAGGTCCTGGCAGGAATCGCGGAAGCCCATGCCGCGCCCGAGCCCGCTTTCGAAATAGCTTGCGCTGCGGCTCATGTTGAAGGTGACCATGCACTGATACTGGTTCCAGATATTCACCATGCGGTCGAGCTTCTCGTCGCCCGTGCACACCGAAAAACGCGAGAGCAGCCCGCTCCAGTAGTCGGCGAGCGCTTCGAACGCCGCGTCGAACTGCGCGTTTGTGCGATAGCGGCCGACCAGCTCGTCCGCGGGCGCTTTATTGATCACGCCCGGCGAAGAGAATTTTTGTTCGGGCGGGTTCTCGCAGTAGCCGAGCAGGAAGATATAACTTTTGCTTTCGCCGGGTTCGAGACGCACTTTAATATGGTGGCTGCCGATGGGCTGCCAGCCGTGCGCGATGCTGTTGCGGCTCTTTCCCTCGGCGACCGCTTGCGGATGATCGAAACCGCGGTACTCGCCGCAGAAGGCGAGACGGCTCGTGTCGAACCCGTCTACGGACGCGTTGACGGCGAACACCGCGTAGTGGTTGCGGCGCTCGCGGTATTCGCTTTTGTGATAGATGCGCGAGCCTTCGACCTCGACCTCGCCTACGCTGTAGTTGCGCTGGAAATTGGTCATGTCGTCCATGGCGTTCCAGAGGCAGAACTCCACGAAGGAAAAGAGGTCGACTTTCTTGGCCGCGGGGGAATCGTTTTGCAGCGTGACGCGGGTCAGTTCGCAGTTGTCGCCGTTCGGCACGAACGTCTCCTGCCTGGCGCGCAGGCCGTTTTTCGCGCTCTCGATGATCGTGTAGCCAAGACCGTGCCGGCAGAGGTAATCGTCCAAATCGGCGCGAACGGGCTGCCAGCCGACGCTCCAGACGTCGCCGCCGTCGCGCAGGTAAAAATAATGCCCGTTGGAATCGAGCGGAGCGTCGTTGTAGCGGTAGCGCGTCAGCCGCAGGAGCTTCGCGTCCTTATAGAAACAATAGCCGCCGCCGGTGTTGGAAATGAGCCGAAAAAAATCCCGCGAACCAAGGTAGTTGATCCACGGGAGCGGTGTCTTCGGCGTTGTAATCACGTATTCCCGGGCTGCGTCGTCAAAGCGCCCATATTTCATTGTTTTGCCTCCGCGCCGCCGCGCGCCGCCGACCGGCGTGGGATTTCGCCGTTTGTTCCGGTTCTCATGAAGGGCTGCCTCCGTATTATCCGTATAAAATGAAAGTTAAAATTAAAGGTTAAAGTGCGGAAAGCCGGTCCGGCCGTTCCGGGAAGGGAAGGGGAAAACGAAACTCACTCGGCCTTTTCCTGCCGCGTGCATTTGACGCTGCTGCGTTCCTTGAGCTGCAGCGAAAGCGCGATCTTCATCAGGCCGGACTGCGCGGCGGTCTGCAGCGTGTCGCCGGAGTGGATGCGGAATTCCAGCACGTTTACGGCGATGCGCCCGAGACGCTCCTTGAACGCGTGCATGGTGGTGATCGGCGGCTCGATCATTTCGCAGATCTGCACGTCGTCGAAGCCGATGACGGAAACGTCCGCCGGCACGCGGTAGCCGCATTCCTTGAGCGCGCGGATAAACGTCGCCGCGAGCATGTCGTTCTCGGCGAAATACGCTTCCGCGGGCTCGTTGTCCGCTTTGAGCCACGCGATCATGTCGTGATACGCCTTGTCGGGCGAGATGTCGACGTTGACCACCTGCAGCGGCGCGAGGCCGAGGTCTTTGTGCTCGGCGAGGGAAAGCGTGACGCCGAGTTCGCGGTCGTCGAAGTTGACGATGCGCTGCTTGGAACGCAGGTAACCGATTTTGCGGTGCCCGCAGTCTATGAGGTAGGAAACGGCGGATTTCACGCCGTAGGTGTTGTCGTTGCCGACGCAGTCGAGATACGCGGAAAACAGGAAGTTGTCCACGATCACGACCGGTACGTTGATCAGCCGGTTGAACTGGAAAAACATATTGCGCTGCGGCTCGGTGATGTCGGTGCCGAGCAGGATCACGCCGCACGCGTCGTGCAGGATATGCTTGATCTGCTGGTCCCAGGGCTGGTCCGCGTAAAAATAGTGCACCAGAATCCGGTAACCGTGCTCTTTGGCGACCGCTTCCGCCCCGCGCATGACGAAGTTGGAAAACGTCGTCTGCTCCGCGACGCCGATGCCGGAATAGATCACGAAGCTGATGATGTTTTTCGCCTGCTGCTCCGCCTGGCGGGACTTGGGGGTCACGTACCCGAGCTCGGCGGCGGCGGCCAGAACTTTGTTGCGGGTCTCGGTGCTGACGCCGGGCTTCCCGTTGAGCGCCATGGAAACGGCGGCCGTGGAAATGCCGAGCATATTGGCCAAATCTCTTGCGGTTACGTCTGCCATCGTTTTTTCCTTATTTTCGTACTAAATTTATTTTATTATACAAGTTTTGCGTTAAGAAGTAAAGTTATTTATATAATGAAAAGATTCCGGCAGAAATGAAAAACATTGCTTCTTGACAAATAAGCAGAATCTAGTATGATTGAATTAAGCTAAATAATCAGTGTTCCTCATATTAATAAATTAAATATTAACTTAAACAACGCACGAACAACGCGCAGGAAAGGACTTGGCACGATGGCTGAAATATTCCCGGATATCCCTCGGATCCGCTATGAAGGACCGAAAAGCAAAAACCCGCTGGCGTTTAAATTTTACGATCCCGAACGCATCGTTTACGGCAAACCCATGAAGGAACACCTGCCGTTTTCCATGGCGTGGTGGCACACGCTCTGCAACGCCGGCAGGGACATGTTCGGCGACATCACGGCGGACAAAACCTTCGGTGCGGAAAAGGACGACATGACGCGCGCGTTCCGCAAGGTGGACGCCGGATTCGAGCTGATGACGAAGCTCGGCATCCGATATTTCTGCTTCCACGACGCGGACCTCGCGCCCGAAGCGGACGACATTGGCGAGACCAACCGCAGGCTGGACGAAATCAGCGGCTATATCCTCGAAAAGATGAAGGAGACCGGCATCCGGTGCCTCTGGGGCACGGCGAACATGTTCAACAACCCCCGCTACATGAACGGCGCGGGTTCGAGCAATTCGGCGGACGTGTTCTGCTTCGCCGCGGCGCAGATCAAAAAGGCGCTGGAGCTGACCGTGAAGTTCGGCGGCAGGGGCTACGTGTTCTGGGGCGGCCGCGAAGGGTACGAAACGCTCCTGAACACGGACGTGCTTTTCGAGCAGGAGAACATCGCGCGGCTGATGCATATGGCGGTGGAATACGGCCGGAGCATCGGCTTTACCGGGGATTTCTACATCGAGCCGAAGCCGAAGGAGCCGATGAAGCACCAGTACGACTACGACGCGGCCACGGCCATCGGCTTTCTGCGCCGCTACGGGCTGGACAAGGATTTCAAGCTCAACATCGAGGCCAACCACGCGACGCTCACGGGGCACACTTTCCAGCACGACCTCCGCATCGGCGGCATGAACGGCATGCTCGGCAGCGTCGACGCCAACCAGGGCGACCTCCTGCTCGGCTGGGACACGGACGAATTCCCCTTCGACGTATACAGCGCCGCGATGTGCATGTACGAGGTGCTCAAAGCGGGCGGGCTGACCGGCGGGTTCAACTTCGACGCGAAGCCGCGCCGCCCGAGCTACACGCCGGAGGACCTGTTCTATTCGTTCATCCTCGGTATGGACACGTTCGCGCTGGGGCTGATCAAGGCCGCCGCGATCATCGAGGACGGGCGCGTCGACGAGTTCGTGCGGGAACGCTACGCAAGCTACCGCTCCGGCCTGGGCGCGAAGATCGCCGCCGGGGAAGCGACGCTGGCGGAGTGCGCCGCGCACGCCTGCGAGCTGAAAAAACCGGAATTGCCGGGGAGCGGCAGGCAGGAATATCTCGAAAGCGTCGTAAACGGCATCCTTTTCGGATGAGGGGGCCTGTATGCTCTGTGGGCGGCGGGAACGCCGCCCGCGGTTTTTGAAAGGCGGAGAGTATGTTTTATATCGGCATCGATCTGGGCACGTCCGCGCTGAAAGCGCTGCTCATGGACCGGGACGGAAAAATAAAAAAGGTCGTTTCCCGCGAATACCCGCTGGAGTTTCCGCACCCCGGCTGGTCCCAGCAGCGCCCGGAGGACTGGAAAAAGGCGCTGTTCTCCGCCGTGCCGGAACTGCTGGAGGGGACCGACGCGCAAAGCGTGGCGGGCATCGGCGTAGGCGGACAGATGCACGGTCTCGTCGTGCTGGACGAAAAGGACGAGGTGATCCGCCCGGCGATCCTCTGGAACGACGGCCGCACCGCGAAACAGACGGACTATCTCAACGACGAAATCGGGCGCGCGCAGCTCTCCGCGTGGACGGGAAACATCGCGTTCGCCGGGTTCACCGCGCCGAAACTGCTCTGGATGCGCGAAAACGAACCGGAGAACTTCAAAAAAATCCGGAAGATCATGCTGCCCAAAGACTATATCGTGTACGTTCTGACGGGCGAACACAGCACGGATTATTCGGACGCTTCCGGCATGCTGCTGCTGGACGTGAAAAACCGCCGCTGGTCGGAGCCGATGCTCGAAGTGTGCGGCGTCACGAAGGAGCAGATGCCGAAACTTTACGAAAGCTACGAGGTCGTCGGCACGCTGCGGCCCGGGGCGGCCGGGGCGCTCGGCCTGCCGCAAAGCGTGAAGGTCTGCGCCGGGGCGGGGGACAACGCCGCCGCCGCGGTCGGCACGGGCACGGTCGGCGAAGGACGCTGCAACATCTCCGTCGGCACGTCCGGCACGGTGTTCATCTCCAGCCGCAGCTTCCGCGTGGACGGGAACAACGCGCTGCACGCGTTCGCGCATGCGGACGGCACCTATCATCTGATGGGCTGCATGCTCTCCGCCGGATCCTGCAGCAAATGGTGGATGGAGGACGTCCTCGGCGCAAACGATTTTGCGTCGCTCGAACGCCCGGTCACGGACGACAGGCTGGGCCGCAACCACGTGTTTTTCCTGCCGTACCTGATGGGGGAGCGTTCGCCGCACAACGACCCCGCCGCGCGCGGCACGCTCACCGGCATGACCATGGACACTTCGCGTGCGGATATCACGCAGGCCGTACTGGAAGGCGTCGCGTTCGCCATCCGCGATTCCGTGGAGGTCGCCAAGACGCTGGGAATCACGCTCACGCGCAGCAAAATCTGCGGCGGCGGCGCGAAAAGCCCGCTCTGGCGGAAGATGTTCGCCGACATCCTGAACATCGAAATCGACACCATCGCGTCCGAACAGGGGCCGGGTCTCGGCGGCGCGATGCTCGCGGCGGTGGCCTGCGGCGAGTACGCCTCGGTCGGGGAGATCGCCGAAAAGCTCGTGAAGGTCGATAAAACGATCCGCCCGGACGCGGAAACCGCCGAAAGGTACGAAGCGCAGTATCAAAAATTCCGGCAGATCTATCCGGCGCTCAAGCCGCTGTTTCCGATCATCGCGTAACGCAAAAACCATCGCTGTCCCAAACGAATGAAAAAAAAGAGGAAAATCGCTTGTTTTTTAAGCGTTTTTCCTCTTTTTTCTGCTGTTATATTACCACAAAACGGGCAAAAATTCAAGACTTGTACGGTCCCGGCGGCGGGGGTATGCTGTTGAGGCAAAGGAGGCGGGGCGAATGGAAAACACGCGTCTGCCGGACGTCGTGCGGAAAATGGAGGAGCATCTGAGCGGCGAGCTTCGCGCCTGCAACTTAAGGACCGCGCGCTACGGGCTGAAACTGAGCGAAACGTCGATCGCCGCGCTTGCGCGGCGGCGTGCGGACGCGCTG
>Ga0116162_10001094_pt1 | contig 18197 bp, 14 predicted proteins | sample AD_UKC105_MetaG_FD_89875 | JGI IMG/M metagenome (GOLD analysis project Ga0116162, IMG submission 89875) | Active sludge microbial communities of municipal wastewater-treating anaerobic digesters from Hong Kong - AD_UKC105_MetaG | ecosystem: Engineered > Bioreactor > Anaerobic > Digestate... | reverse complement strand
AGTCGCTGACAACGTCTAAGCGAAAACCTTCGCTAAATACACGATGACTTTGCATAATAATACTTTTAAAGGTGAACACTGATGTAAACCTTATTCAGTATAAGACAAAGGGAACAAATAATTTAGTAAAGCTTATCTCCCCAAAAGTGCCATAGTAGTAAAAGAAAGAGGAATATAGCAACAGGTACATTTAAAGGCATTGCTTTGCATAATCTATATAACAACGATAGACTTCTCAGGAACTTATACTGTATCCTAAGAAGTCTATTGTACGCTACAAGTAAGGGTTTACTTATACTCTATTTGGGCTTTGTAAAAAAGTGTAGTTCATCTTGTTCGGCTGTAACATGGATGATTTCATCTTTAGTTATTTTGCCCGCTAGAAGTTCTTTACTTAGACTGTTAAGTAAATACTTCTGGATGGCACGTTTAACAGGACGGGCACCAAATTCGGGATGATATCCTTTTTTGCCAAGAAATTGATACGCACTTTCGTCCAATTCAATGCTTAAACCGCTATCTGATAACAAATGAGTAATATTATTGACTTGAAGCTGTACGATTTGAGCAATTTCTTTTTCTTCAAGTGGAAGAAACATAATCGTTTCATCTATACGATTTAAAAACTCAGGTCGAATATGTTGCTTCAACAATGTATTCACTTGTTTTTTTGTCTCGTCAATTAATAATTCTCTTTCAGAACTAGATAGAGGTTGTCCATCTGTGTGTCCATTCATCATGCGTTCCATTTGCTGTTGAATATAGTCACTGCCCATATTACTAGTCATAATGATAATCGTATTTTTGAAGTTCACAACTCGTCCTTTATTATCTGTAAGTCGTCCGTCGTCCAATACTTGAAGTAGTATGTTGAAGACATCGGAGTGTGCTTTTTCTATTTCATCAAAAAGCACAACGGAATAAGGCTTACGTCTAATAGCTTCTGTTAATTGTCCCCCTTCATCATATCCTACGTATCCCGGAGGCGCTCCGATTAAACGACTTACTGTATGCTTTTCTTGATATTCACTCATGTCGATACGTGTCATCATAGAGTCGTCATCAAAAAGATACTCAGCCAGTGCCTTGGCCAATTCTGTCTTACCTACACCTGTGGTACCCAAGAATATGAAACTTCCAATAGGGCGTCGTGGATCTTGAAGACCAGCTCGACTCCTTCGCACAGCATCACTTACTGCTTGAATAGCTTCATCTTGACCAATCACTCGCTTATGCAACTCTTCTTCTAAGTGGAGCAATTTATGCCTTTCACTTTGCAACATTTTGCTCACAGGAATACCAGTCCATCGGGCTACAACATCGGCAATGTCTTCCGCATCCACCTCTTCTTTAATCATAGCAGAATGAGCTTGAAGCTTCTCTAACTTGTCTTTGTTGTCATTGATTTGCTTTTCTAATTCTTGTAGTTTGCTGTATCTGATTTCAGCTACCTTTGCATAATCACCTTCTCGTTCAGCTACTTCAGCATCATGTTTTAATGACTCAATCTGCTGTTTAGCCTCTTGAATACTGTTGACAACTTCTTTTTCACTTTGCCATTTTGCTTTGTATTCCTTTTCTTGTTCTTTTAGTTCTGCAATTTCAGCAGTGAGTTGTTGAAGCTTGTCAGCGTCATTTTCTCTTTTTATAGCTTCTCGTTCTATTTCTACTTGTTGGATACGTCTTCTGATTTCATCTAGTTCTTCAGGTACACTATCCACTTCTATACGTAGCTTTGCAGCTGCTTCATCCATTAAGTCAATAGCTTTATCTGGTAAGAAACGATCACTAATGTATCGGCTACTCAATTCAACAGCAGCTATGATTGCATCATCTTTAATACGAACTTTATGGTGGGTTTCGTAGCGTTCTTTAAGTCCACGTAGGATTGAAATGGAACTTGCTTTGTCAGGTTCATTTACTGTAACTGTTTGGAATCGACGTTCTAGAGCTTTATCTTTTTCAAAATATTTTTGGTATTCGTCTAGAGTAGTTGCACCGATACTACGTAGTTCGCCACGTGCTAAAGCTGGTTTAAGAATGTTTGCTGCATCCATAGCTCCTTCACCTTTACCAGCGCCTACTAAGGTGTGAATCTCGTCAATAAAGAGAATAATATCTCCATTAGCTTGTACGACTTCATTGATGACGGCTTTCAATCTTTCTTCAAATTCACCTTTATATTTGGCACCAGCCACCAAAGCCCCCATGTCAAGGGAGAACAACCGTCTGTTTTTTAGATTCTCTGGTACATCACCGCTGACAATACGATGAGCAATTCCTTCCACAATAGCTGTTTTACCAGTTCCTGGTTCACCTATAAGGATAGGGTTGTTTTTTGTACGTCGACTTAAAATTTGCAAGACACGACGAATTTCGTCGTCCCTACCAATAACAGGATCTAATTTGCCATCTCTTGCACGGTTACATAGGTCAATAGCATATTTTTGCAATGCATTATATTCGTCCTCCGCACTTTGAGAATGTACCTTGTTGCCTTTTCTTAATTCTTGAATACCAGCATTCAAGGCTTCTTTAGATCCCCCAGCATCTTGTAAAACTTGTTGGGCTGTACTTTTGACCGATAAAATGGCCATCAATAATATTTCTATTGAAACAAATTCATCGTTGGATTTATGTGCTAAATCATATGCTTTTTGTATGACAGCATTGCTTTCTCGGCTAAGGTAAGGTTCGCCGCCACTTACTTTGGGGAGTGATGAAATTTGTGCCTCGATAACTTGGCTCATGTTTGCAATATTCATATCCATTTTCTGGAAAAGAAATTGGCAAACATCAGGAGCTGTGTGTATCACACCTGCTAGAATGTGTATGACTTCTACAGACTGTTGTCCATTCTGCTGAACAAGTTGCACGGCATATTGCAGTGCTTCTTGTGTTTTGATTGTCATTTGATTTGTATTCATATGTTTCTTATTAGTTATTTTCTCGTTTTAGATATCTGAGAGACATCTAGCAAAGAGAAGACCAAATCAAATGATAGCGTAATTTATCTCTTAGAATGAGCTTGGAAATATTTAATATATGTCAAATTGTCATGCAGCGTAGCTGTATTGTGCCATTTTTGACAGGTTTAATGGACAAATTTTCAGTAATAGTAATAATATCGCTGATATATTGTCTTTTTTATCTATGGTTGGGAAGCTCTACCATCAGTTTCGCAGCTCTGCTAGGTGCACCAGGTACACCTAATTTTTCAGCCATGTTATCTAATTGGGCTAGGTGAATTTTGCGGTATTTGCTTTCCTCTGGAAGCAAAGCGTCCATATGCTTATGGAAGTTTTCTGTTGTAAAGTCTGCAGCTACTAATTCAGGTACAGCTTCTTCGTCCAATGTTAGATTAGGTAAAGAAATATACTTAACTTTAAGTACACGCTTGCGCAACCAAGAGATAAATGGTGGAAGTGGAGTAGCGTAAGCCACAATTTGAGGTACGCGGAAAATAGCTGTTTCTAATGCAGCCGTTCCAGAAGTGACCAATGCAAAATGAGCATGTTGTAACAAAGGATAGGTAGCATTGAATATTATATGTAATTCTGGAAAACTTTTTTGAAATGTAGAGTAAAATGCGGCATCAATCCCTGGAGCACCTGCTAGCACAAATTGGTACTCTTTGTCATATCTTTTTAGTGCACGCATCATGCCAGGAAGATTATCTTTAATCTCATGTGTACGGCTACCTGCTAGGATGGCAATAATTGGCCGTGTATCCAAGTGGTGTTTTGTGCGAAAAGCATGTGGATCACGTGGATTGTTTTTCTGAAAATCAGCAATTTCATCCACCGTAGGGTTGCCCACATAATGGATGGGATATTGATGCTTTTCCTCAAAGAAAGGAACTTCAAATGGTAGGATAGAGAATAGCTCATCTATATCGCGTTTGATTCGCTTAATGCGATGTTCTTTCCAAGCCCATATTTTGGGAGCGATGTAATAATAGATAGGAATTTCAGTTGTTGCATGAATATTTTCAGCCACATTTAAATTAAATCCAGGATAGTCGACTAAAATTAGTTTGTCGGGTCTCCATTGTTTAATATCCTCCTTGCACAGACGCATATTTCTCAAGATGGTACGCAAGTGAAGAAGGACTGGAATAAATTGCATATAAGCTTGCTCTTTATAGTGGCGCACTAATGTGCCACCAACTGCTTGCATTTTATCTCCGCCAATATATCGAAATTCTGCATTCGGATCTTCAAGTAATATGGCTTTCATCAGATGTGCTGCATGTAAGTCTCCAGATGCTTCACCTACTATAATGTAATATTTCATGATATGTTGGTTTAATCTTCTTCTTTAGGTAGTGTCCAATCCCAATTTTGCATCTCTTTTATTTGAGCATGATCGGTCATGTCTATCTTTATAGGAGTAATAGCTACATAACTGTGGGTAAGTGCCCATGCATCATTATTCTCATTATGCTCATCCAATATTTGCATTTCTCCTGTCAACCAATAATAATTAGGACCATAAGGATGCTCGTATGGGATGTACTCTTTAATCCATCTGGCATGTGTTTGTTCGCAAATTTTAATTCCGTTGTATTGATGTGCATCAGGGAAGTTTACATTCAAACATGTTTGAGGAGGTAGACCATTATTGAGGACTTGGCGAACAATAAGTTGTATGTAAGATTTTAAGTGTCTAAAATCTGCGTTTGCTAAGTAGTTACATAGTGAAAAACCGATGCTTGGAATCCCAGAAATACATCCTTCTATAGCGACTCCCATAGTACCCGAATAGTGTACATTAATTCCCGAATTATCTCCATGATTGATACCACCAATAACCAAGTCTGGCTTTTCTTGTAAAACAGTGTTTAGTGCTAATTTAACACAATCTGCAGGGGTTCCAGTACATTTGTAGACTGTTAACCCCACCTCTCTTCGTGTTTGTTGAAAAGTAATTGGGGTAGTGATTGTAAGGGCTGCACTTTGTGCTGAACGTGGACTATCTGGAGCCATGACAATGATGTCGCCGATAGGACGCAAAAAACGAATTAATTCACTAACACCTTTAGATTGAAAGCCGTCATCGTTGGATACTAAAATAAGAGGTCTTTTTCTAACCATGTTCAAAAATTCTTTTAAGTTGTTCGTTAGATTACAAGGCAAATGTAGAAAAAAACTTTATCTTTGCATCACAAGTTGCGCATATTTTAGTGACGATATTGATAAACAACATGGAATATGGGAAAAGTAATAGCATTAGCTAACCAAAAAGGTGGGGTCGGTAAAACTACGACAACTATCAATCTTGCTGCATCGATGGCTACCATGGAAAAGCGAGTACTAGTTATTGACGCAGATCCACAAGCAAACGCATCATCAGGACTAGGGTTAGATATCAAAACAACTGGGCAATCTATATATGAGTGTTTGATTGATGGAAATGATATTTTAGAATCTATTCAAGATACAGATATTGAAACGCTTAAGATCGTGCCTTCGCATATTAATTTGGTTGGTGCGGAAATTGAAATGTTGAATCTACCAAATCGCGAAAAAGTGATGAAGAGAATCCTTAAGCCGTTGAGAAAAATCTATGATTATATTTTAATAGATTGCTCGCCGTCTTTAGGCTTAATTACTGTCAATGCTTTAACAGCTGCCGATACTGTAATTATTCCAGTTCAAGCTGAATATTTTTCCTTGGAAGGCATTAGTAAATTACTCAATACTATTCGTATTATTCGTTCTAGACTCAATACCAGATTAGATATAGAAGGTTTTTTGATTACAATGTATGATTCGAGATTGAGACAATCTAATCAAATATATGATGAGTTAAAACGTCACTTCCAGGAGCTTGTTTTTGATACTGTGATTCAGCGCAATGTGCGTCTTAGTGAGGCGCCTAGCCACGGAAAACCGACCATTTTGTATGATGCAGATTCAAGTGGAGCACGTAATTACATGGCATTAGCCAAGGAAATTATTACTCGTGATGAAGCTGCTTCTGAATCAAAAGATGTACCCAATGAGGTGACTGCCGATAAATAAGAATGTACATGCAAGGTGGTATAGTGACGAAAATAAGAACGTAAAGAAAGAAGAAATAAATCATGGCATCCCCAAAGAGAAAAGCATTGGGACGTGGACTGAACGAAGTGTTGGATGGCGCTGACGATGTCCTATTTCCCTCTAGTATGGCTCCACGCTTAGGGTCAAGTATTAGTGAGATAGATATTGATGATATCTATGCTAATCCTGATCAGCCACGTCGTACTTTTGATGAAGATGCCCTGCAAGAATTGGCAGCATCTATCGCAGAAATAGGTATTATTCAACCTATTACTTTGCGCGATATGAATGACGGCACTTATCAGATTATTGCTGGAGAGCGTCGTTACCGTGCTTCACAAATAGCAGGGCTTGATAGTGTACCTGCATATATCCGTACTGCAGACGATGAGACAATGATGTCTATGGCACTTATTGAGAATATTCAACGTGAAGATCTCAATGCTGTAGAAATAGCGCTGGCTTATCAAAAACTTATAGATGAACATAGTCTTACCCAAGAACAATTATCTGATCGCGTGGGCAAAAAACGCGCTACCATAACGAACTACCTTCGTCTCTTGAAGCTATCGGCACCTGCACAAATGGCTCTTCGCAACAGAGAAATTGAGATGGGACATGCACGTGCGCTGTTAGGCATTCAACATCCACAGATGCAAGTGCAAATACTACAAGAAACAATCAAAAACCACTATTCTGTACGTCAGTTAGAAAGGATAGTGAAAGAAATTAATGCTCAAAACGAAGTTGCTGTAGAAAATAATACTTTTGATAAAGCGAGCAATCAATTGAACAACGAAGTGTTTGCTTTGCTTAAGCAGCAATTATCTGGTTTCTTTAGTACATCTGTGCAACTCTCATGTAATAAACAAGGTAAGGGAAAAATCAGTATCCCTTTTAAGAATGAGGGTGAATTGGAAAAAATAATGGAATTGTTTGATACATTAAAAAAATAGATGAATAATCAACAGAATCTTTTAAACGGAAGATGGCTGATGTTCAGCTTTATCTTGTGCGTAATGAGTTGTACACACCATGTTTTTGGGCAGAATGTATCTATACAACAGATGCTTAAGGTAAAGAATGCTTCACTTTCTCAGCTGGACTCTATTCGTCAATCTATAAAACCAGGTTTGCCCGTTTTGCAAATTGATTCTTTAGAAATGCAGAAACGTAAATTGCAGATGGATAGTTTGACTAAAATATTACCAGATTCTTTGTTTGCATTATCCCCAGATAGCATACGTAAAGTACTTGGAGACAGTTTGGCTCGACGTTATGCTGCATATATTGATCAGTGGAGTGATAGTTTAAAACATGTAGTCGATAGTATTAAACGTGACCCTGCTATGTTGCCTGTAGATTTACTCAATAAGCACGTTACTTCTCCAAAAGTAGATACAACTAAAGTAGTAATAAAAGCGGACTCAATTCCTAGACTCCTCACTGATCAAGTTGCTGATTCATTGCGTAAGACGTTATCAGCAGAAAAATTTGATGAAAATAAACCGTTGTCTGTTAAGAAGGCAACTGCAGCACTAGATAGTGTCCCTCCAGTGGCCATTCCACATAAAAAATGGATCCCAGATTCACGCAAAGCTACTTGGTATGCTCTAGTTATTCCCGGTGGAGGGCAGATTTATAATCGTAAATATTGGAAATTGCCTATTGTTTATGGTGGGTTTGTCGGTTGTGCTTATGCATTGACTTGGAATAGTCGTATGTACAAAGATTACCGAAATGCATATCTCGATTTTATGGATGATAATCCTGCGACTAATAGCTATAAAGATTTGCTCCCTGCGAATTATTCCTATTCAGATTCCCAATTAGAAGATGTTTTGAAGAATCGTAAAGATATGTATCGACGTTATAGGGATTTGAGTATTTTTGCCTTTATAGGTGTATATCTTTTGACAGTCGTTGATGCTTATGTTGATGCTGAGTTGTCGGATTTTGATTTAACTCCAGACTTAAGTTTAGAGTTTGCACCAGCTAATCTAGAAGATGAGAGTCATATTCAACCATGGAATAGTAGCAATACTGTGGGAGTCTCTTGTCGATTAAAATTTTAATGAGTAATGAATTGAATTATATGATACTAAACAGACAAATTATAGGTACTTTTTTTCTCACTCTCTTTTGTTGCTTGCCATATGCCTCTAGCTATGCACAAGAAGATATGACTGTGATTGAAGAGCCGATGGGAATGACGATGCCGATAGATAGTTTATTGACAGATTGGAAGTCGCGTTCTTTCTTGTCTGTTGGGCAAGATTGCCAAACATCTGATATTAATCCTACATTTCCAGATTCTGTGTATATTGACCGTCTATCACGTATACCTACTGTGATGGAATTACCATATAATGAAGTTGTAAGACGATATATTGATAGATATACAGGAGATTTAAGACAACAAGTTTCATTTATGCTTGCAGCGTTTAATTTTTATGCGCCTATTTTTGAACAAGCACTGGAAGCTTATGGCTTGCCACTTGAATTGAAGTATTTACCCATCATAGAATCTGCACTCAAGCCTACTGCTCATTCCCGTGTTGGTGCTTCTGGACTTTGGCAATTTATGCCCCAAACGGGTAAATTGTATCATCTTGAGATTAATTCGCTTGTTGATGAAAGAAATGATCCTATAAAGTCTAGTTGGGCCGCTGCACACTATTTATATGATATGTACCAAATATATCGTGATTGGAATTTAGTTATTGCCGCATACAATTGTGGACCAGGTAATGTAAACAAAGCAATTCACCGTGCAGGGAATTCTCGCGATTATTGGAAAATCTATCCATTTTTACCTCGTGAGACACGTGGATATGTTCCTGCATTCATTGCAGCGACATATACGATGAATTATTATTGTGATCATAATATTTGTCCTATGAGTACTGCAATACCATCGCAAACTGACACTATTCATGTACATAAACTTCTGCACCTTGATCAAGTTGCACATACATGTGATGTATCGCTTGATGAGTTGAAGAGTTGGAATCCTCAGTATCGCCGAAATGTCTTACCTGGGAATATTCACTCTTACGTGTTGCGTTTGCCAGATACGGCTGTAACTAAGTTTATTGATTTAAAGGATTCTGTATATACTTATGATAAAAGTAAGTATTTTACAAAACGTGCCACAGTAAAACCATCAACTTTCGATACAGCACCTAAGGGCTCTTATATATATCATCGTATCCGTAATGGTGAAACATTATCTACAATAGCTCGCAAATATCATGTGAGTATCACCCAGATTAAGAAATGGAATGCGCTGCGTACCTCAAATATTCGCGCTGGTAAACGATTGAAAATATTTCGTTAGAAACTCATTTTACTATGAATGAAGAAACACTCAAAACGATAAGTATGGATAGTGGTGAATATAAAAATTTACCCTTTGAGAAGTTATTGCAAATAGCTCCTGAAGTACCTTCACAACTTCTTGCTGAAATGGGGCAAGAAGAATTGACAGATGACCAGTGGAGTGCTATCATTCAAGTAAAATTTGAAGCACTTATCAAGTCCTATACTAGTAGTAACCATCGTAATCGGGTGGAGATTATTGAGAAAGCATTTCACTTTGCTAGTAAAGCCCATAAAGGTGTAAAACGTAAATCTGGTGAGCCTTATATTACGCATCCACTTGAAGTGGCTTATATTGCAAGTAAAGAAATTGGTTTGGGGTCTACTTCTATTTGTAGTGCTTTGTTGCATGACGTGGTTGAGGATACGCATTATACTTTGGATGATATCGAAACGTTGTTTAATGAAAAAGTACGTATTATCGTAGATGGTTTAACTAAGATTCCTAAAGAAGAAGCCACAGAGTTTGATTCCAAACAACTAAGCAATTATCGTAAGTTGTTCTATACGATGGTTGAAGACATTCGCGTATTGATTATTAAGATTGCTGACCGCCTTCATAATATGCGTACGCTAGGTTCTATGGATGAGCGTCAGCAGATTAAGATATCTGGCGAAACAATAAGTATATATGCTCCTTTAGCTGAATGTATTGGCCTTAATCGTATCAAGAATGAATTACAGAATTTAGCATTGCGGTATGAGCATGCTGAAGATTATAGATTAATAGAGGATCAATTAAAACAAACTGCTGAATGGAGAGATAGTTTGTTTGAAGAATTTACCGAACCCATTCGGCGTGCATTAGATGCTACTGGTATAAAATATCGCATAGAATCCCGTATAAAAACTATCTATTCAATCTGGAAGAAAATGCAAGATCAACATGTCTCTTTTGATGGTATATACGATGTCTTGGCAGTTCGTATTATATATACTCCACGAAGTGAACATGTGTTTGATAATAATGCAATGCAGCCTCTTGAAGAACAAGCGGTTCAAGAGATGACTGCGAAGTTTAAAGAGCAAGAACAACATGATTGTTTTGTAATATATAATCAGTTGGGGAAATTATATAGTCATCATGATGGTCGATTCCGTGATTGGGTAACAACCCCCAAATCCAATGGATATCAAGCTTTACATACAACCTTAATGAGCAAGCGTGGTAAGTGGGTAGAAGTGCAGATTCGTAGTGAACGTATGCATGATATTGCTGAAAATGGTCCAGCAGCTCATTGGAGATACAAAGGTGTTGGTATGGGAGAAGATGAAGCTGATCTAGCCCAAAGACTTGAATCTGTAAAAGTCTTGTTAGAAAATCCTTCTACAAAATCAATGGAATTGTTAGGACAGATTCATGCCAATTTTACATCGCCAACAATTACTGTATATACTAAAAAAGGTGCCACATGGGCTTTCCCACAAGGAAGTACTGTCTTGGATTTTGCGTATCGTGTTCATACTGATATAGGGGATCATACTATTGGTGCTTTGATTAATGGGAGACCAGTTAGTCGATTTAATAAGTTGTCCGATGGTGATCAAGTGGAAGTGATCTCTACAGGCGATATGTGTGTCAAGAAAGAATGGTTAGATCATGTCAAGACATCTCGAGCCATAAAGCATATAAAACAGATTCTCAAAAGAGATCGTCCTATTCGTATTAGTGAAGGACGTTTGCAGGTTGAGAATTTTATTGCAGAATCAGGCTGGAAAGACGGAATAGATGAAGCTATTAGTCGACTTTGTGTAGCTCGTCATTTACAAACTGATGAAGATCTTTTTTTGGGAGTTGGAACTAAAGATATAAAACTGACAGAAGAAGATACTGCTCGTCTTAAAAAACGTACTGAACCTTGGTATAAAAGTTTCATGCGCATGGGAACAACTGCTTCTGCACCAGTTAAAACTGCTAGGCTAGAAGGTGGAACTGAAAGTTGTATTCTAGAAAATCCATTGCCTAATGGATATGTAATGACTAAGGAGGATTTAATGAAGATGCATTACATACTTCCTGAATATATTGGTAAGCAATATAGTATTTGTAGTCATTGTAATCCAGTTCCAGGCGATGATGTGGTGGGTTTTTACGATCAAAATAATGCTTTGACTGTTCATCAAAGACAGTGTAGTATAGCTAAGAGACTTAAGAGTACCTATGGAGATCGTATTGTGATGGTAGACTGGCCGAGTCAACCCGATGTTTATTTTGAAGCTTGCCTATATGTAGCAGGTGTCGATTTGGCTGGTGTTGTATCAGAAGTTACTCATGTTATTTCTAAAGAATGTGGATTGAATATGAGTGAGTTAACATTTAAAGGAGGAGAAGATACTTTTGAAGGACGTATTAAGATTTTGGTGTCTTGTGCTAGTGATATTAAAATAGTAGAGGAGAAGCTGAAATCATCAATGCAGTTTATAACAAAAGTAGTCCGTATTAAACGATTTGATGATTTGATTTAATATGCCACTATGGATCACGAAGAAAAATTGTATTATAAACCAAGTGAGGCTGCTAAAATCCTAGATGTTGAGATGTCAACATTAAATTATTGGATCAAGGAGTTTGATATTAAATTAGAGGTTCGAAAAAGTGGACGTAAGTTGTATACACCATCCCAACTAGAGTTGCTGAAGCGTCTACAATATTTGCTCAAAGTAAAGAAGTTTACCATAGAAGGGGCTAAAGAACAACTAAAACAAATACGTATCAAGGAGACTGATGAAAAAGCCGAGTTAGTGCGTAGGCTTAAGTCTATTAGAGATACATTGCAGTCAATGAGAGACGCCTTAAATTACTAATTAATAATTTAAGGCGTCTTTTGTTTATTCTAACTAGTCCATGACTTTTCCATGATTGGCAGCAATGTCTATCATCTTATCATAGTCTTCAGCATTTAAATCCATAAAATAATAGTTTACTGGATTCATTATATGATTTTTGTAATGTACTTCATAATGTAAATGCGGACCAGTGCTCTTACCACTACTACCTACTAGCCCTATAATTTGGCCACGTACAACTTTTTGACCTCTATGTACTTTTGTTTTGCTCATGTGAGCGTATAGCGTTTCATAGTCAAATCCATGATCAACAATGACGCATCTACCATAGCCACTTTTCCAGCCAACAAAAGTGATCTTCCCATTTCCAGTGGCATATATGTCTGTACCTATCTTAGCACTAAAGTCCATCCCTTTATGAAATTTTCTTGTGCCATATATAGGATCTGTACGCCACCCATAACCAGACGCGGTGTATTTAAGATCTCTATTTGAGACCGGTTGGATAGCAGGAACACATTTTATCTTTTCATCTTGTTGCTTTAAATCTGCTACAATGTCGTCCATTGATTTGGATTCAATGTATAGCTGTTTCTCTAAAATATCTAATTTTTTTGTTGTGTGAATTAAAAGCTTTTTTTTAGGCATGTCCGCAAGTGCTTCATAGCGATTGGTGCCATTGTATCCAGCTTGACGAATGGCTGGCGCTATTGGGTCTGCTTGAAGAATAACTCGGTATAAATTATCATCGCGTTGCTGCAATTTATCAAGAATATCATAAGCAAGGTCTAAACGTTTATCTAGTACGTCGTATTGAGCCTCTAATGCATTATTTTTATCAATAAGTTCTCTTTCACGAGGGGACTGTACCAAAATAGACAAAAGAAGGAATGCACCTATACCAGACCCAGTTCCTAAAAGAAATCTACGAGTATATATCCACCATCTTTCATGTCGTGATGGAGTGTATCGTCTATATCGACCCTTTTTAGAATCGTATTTATAGTAAAGTTTATGCATGTTGCTAATCTTTATGTTCAATCAGGAAGCAAATGTACTAAAATCTTGTTATCTTTGTGCCGTATTTTCAGATATTAACCTCATAATAGTATATAGGTATGATGACCGCTAATGAGATAAGAGATTCATTTAAAAAATTTATGGAGTCAAAAGGACACCAAATTGTGCCTTCTGCTCCGATGGTGATAAAAGATGATCCTACTTTGATGTTTACAAATGCTGGTATGAACCAGTTTAAGGATATTATTCTAGGTAACCAAGAAGCCAAGTATGTGCGAGTTGCCGATTCACAAAAATGTTTGCGTGTAAGCGGGAAACACAATGACCTTGAAGAAGTGGGCCATGACACTTATCACCATACTATGTTTGAAATGCTAGGAAACTGGTCGTTCGGCGATTATTTTAAGAAAGAAGCGATTGAGTGGGCGTGGGAATATCTTGTAGATACATTGAAAATAAATCCTGATCGTCTTTATGCCTCTGTATTTGAAGGAAGTCCAGAAGATAATGTTCCGCGTGATGATGAAGCAGCAGCATTGTGGTCTAAATTTTTACCAGAAGATCATATTATCAATGGAAATAAAAAAGATAATTTTTGGGAAATGGGTGAAACAGGACCTTGTGGACCTTGCTCCGAAGTACATATTGATTTACGAACTGATGATGAGCGTGCTCAAGTATCTGGCCGTTCATTAGTTAATAAAGACCATCCTCAAGTTATCGAAATATGGAATCTTGTATTTATGCAGTTTGTGCGTATGTCAGATGGGTCTTTAACTGACCTTCCTGCTAAGGTTATTGATACAGGTATGGGTTTTGAGCGTTTATGTATGGCGCTTCAAGGAAAGACTTCCAACTATGATACTGATGTCTTTCAGCCTATGTTGCAACAAATTGCTACATTGTCAAATATTCCGTATGCTCAAGGTGAACAGACAGATATCGCAATGCGTGTGATTGCTGACCATATTCGTACTATTGCTTTCTCTATTACAGATGGACAGTTGCCAAGTAATGCAAAAGCTGGCTATGTAATTCGTCGAATATTGCGCCGTGCTGTCCGTTATGGGTACACATTCCTGAATCAAAAACAGGCATTTATGTATACTTTGATACCTGTGTTAGTGGAACAAATGGGCGGCTCATATCCTGAACTCTTAGCTCAACAAGATATTATAACCAAAGTAATCAAGGAAGAAGAGGACTCTTTTCTTCGTACTTTGGAAACTGGTATCCATATGCTTGAAAAACATATTGAAGAAACTAAATCTGCTGGTAAAACTGAATTGGATGGACAGGTTGCGTTTACATTATATGACACATATGGTTTTCCACTTGATTTAACAGAATTGATCTTGCGCGAAAATAGCATGACGGTAGATCAGGTTGCTTTTGATGCCGCCATGAAGCAACAAAAAGATAGAGCTCGTAATGCAGCACATATTGATACTGGTGACTGGGTGGTGCTTGCCGAAGGAACTTCTGAGTTTGTTGGTTACGATTATACTGAATATGAAACACGTATTTTACGTTACCGTCAAATTACTCAAAAGAAGAAAACATTATATCAAATAGTTCTTGATAAGACTCCATTTTATGCAGAAAGTGGTGGTCAAGTGGGCGATAAGGGTGTGCTCGTAAGTGAAGTAGAAACAGTGGAAATTATTGACACTAAGAGTGAGAATAATTTGACTGTGCATTTTGTGAATGAACTACCTAAACAACCAGAATTACCAATGATGGCGTGTGTAGATACTGATAAGCGAATGGCATCTGCAGCCAATCACTCGGCTACTCACTTGTTGGATGCAGCATTTCGTGAAGTACTTGGTGAACACGTAGAACAAAAGGGGTCTCTAGTCACTCCAGATTCCTTACGTTTTGATTTCTCTCACTTCCAGAAAGTGACGGATGAGGAATTGCGTCAAGTGGAGCATCTAGTTAATGCCAGAATTCGTGAGAACCTACCATTACAAGAATATCGTAATATTCCTATTGAGGAAGCTCGTGAATTGGGTGCTATTGCGCTATTTGGTGAAAAATATGGTGATGAAGTACGTGTTATTCAATTTGGAGACAGTATTGAGTTTTGTGGTGGAATTCACGTGCAATATACTGGACAGATTGGTATGGTCAAGATTGTTTCTGAAAGCAGTGTAGCAGCTGGTGTTCGTCGTATTGAGGCATATACTGGGGCCCGTGTGGAAGAAATGCTATATGCAATGGAAGATAGATTTAATGCATTACGTGCGTTATTTAATAATACTCCTAATTTAGAGCAAACCATTCATAAGACTATTGATGAGAATGTGCTGTTGAAAGCTCAAGTTGACAGTTTTATGAAAGAGCAAGCAAAACAGTTGAAAGCTACTTTGATTCAACAGGCAGTAAAATCTGATAAGTATACTCTGATTCGTTTTGTGGGTGAAGTATCAGCAGATATTATTAAAGATATTGCTTTCCAACTAAAAAATGAAGTAGGAGCCCGTTTATTGTTTGTCTCAGCTACTCAAGCGGCTGGTAAACCAATGCTTACTGTTATGGCTGGAGATGAACTAGTGGACGATGGTGTACACATCGGAAAATTAATTAAAGCTGCAGCTAGCCTAATTAAAGGTGGTGGTGGTGGCCAACCACATTTTGCCACAGCTGGAGGAAAAGATGTCAATGGACTTGCAGCAGCAGCTGATAAAATGATTGAACTTGTTGATAAATCTTTAGCATAGCTAGTTGAGATAATAGTAGAGCTTAATACATATATTTATTACTAAACACTCTATTCAATGGATTTATTCTATTGGATAGGGTGTTTTTACATGCAATAGTGTTGTGTCTAAATTTTTTTCTCGTTAAAATATGTTGTCTTATTTCTTGTTTGTTGGCTAATATAATAACATATTTGATCGTTTTATTATCTTTGTAGGTATTGATAACATAATGTGGTGTTATTAAGGGAAGATTGCTGAAAATCCTAAATAGAGTAAGCGCAGATGTTAATCTTATAACTTATGCTTAAGAATTTAAAGAAAGTAGCTGCTTTAGCTGCAGTGGTATTGATGATGACTAGTTGTGCACTCACATTGCCAGTTAATGCAACAAGTAATGAAATTGGTTCAAAAGTCGGAACAGCAAAAGCAGAAGGCTTCCTAGGTGTTCTTTTCTTTGACCAAGATGCTAGTATTCAAAAAGCTGCTAAAAATGGTGGGATCCATAAAATTTCTACTGTGGATATCAAGCAAACAAGTATCCTAGGACTTTATGTGACTTATGAAACAATCGTAACTGGTAAGTAATACTGGGACAAGACATTGGGGAAGGCTTAAAGGAATAGAGTGCTGTTTATTTTAAGCCTTCTTGTTATTTTATTAAAAAAAATTTCATGAGAAACATACTATTTCTTCTTGTTTTTTTCGGCATCTGTAGTTGTCAACAGAATGGAGGCAAAACAATTAATTGTCCAAACAATATATCTTTGAACATTAATCCAAATGAAACAGTTGTCAACAAAGTCGGGTTATATGTTGAAGATTATTTACCATGTATTGCTAATATAAAACAACAATGCCCTTTGTATAGATGTATTCAATCTAATGAATATATTGTATATGTGGCTATGCCAATACAGCTGACTTTAAAAGAGTTTCGTGACTCATGTCGATTCACTGATATGCTTTGTGTTGATAGTGTGTTTTCTGATAGTACAGTGTATAAATGCTGGAAATCAGATGATAAGGAGATAATACAGCTTTTATACATTAAAAATAAAAATCGTATTCTTATAGTGGGATTACCAAACAATCAAAATAACGTGTCTATTACAAATCGTGATTTAGTTGGACGAATTCAAATCAAACATTGAGCAATAAAATAATATCATGAAACTATTTAGAAATTTATTTTTACTGCTTGTTACTAGTCTTTTTTGTATAAGTTGTATTACGACTAGTTCTGTGAGAAAAAGATATATGAGCCAGTATGTGGGGGATGAAGGTTTGCAGTATTTTATCAAGCCATTTGCTTTTGAAGCTAGTAATCACTCCACTTTAATTGCTGATTTTACTTTTCGTCATGGAGAGTTGAATCTTAATGATACGGTAGCTATCAATTATACGGTACGGACGAATAAAAAGGAAGGACGCATTAAGAAGTTCTGCATCTCATTGCCCAATAAAGATTTTGAAGCGCTGAGTACAACCGTATTGTATAAAGAAAAAGATAGTGAATATGTTACTAGATATACTTCTTTGTTTTTGTATAAACAACTACGTGCAGCTTATAAAGAGCAATCATTTAATTTGAAAACCATAGCAGATGAAGGAACAGTGGTATATAAGCCAACTAAAACATCTAGTAAGTTGATTCCCGCTTTGGATGAATCTATTTTTCAGTTGTTAGACTAAATATTACTTGATCATTGTATGGTTTTATATTTGTTTTTGTAGGTTTGTGTAATGCACATTGAGTTGAAAATAACCTAAATATACAGAGTATGAACAGATTAGAAACAACATTCGCAGGGTTGAAATTGAGAAACCCTATTATAGTGGCTAGTTCTGGAATGACCGACTCAGTCCAGAAAAACATTAAACATGCTCGTGCAGGTGCTGGTGCGATTGTCTTAAAATCGTTATTTGAAGAGCAGATCATGATGGAAGCTTTAGCGCAGCCTCAAGATTATGAACATACAGAAGGTGATGAATATTTTTTTGCTTATTATCGTGGACATAAAGTTGCTCAATATTTAGACCTTATTTCCCAAACAAAAGCAGCTGTTGATATTCCTGTCATTGCTAGTATCAATTGTTTCTCTAATGATACATGGATTGAATTTGCACGTGAATTAGCACGTGCTGGAGCTGATGCATTGGAAATAAATATATTAGCGTTACAGACCAATCCTGATGCTGTGTATGGTAGCTTTGAGCAACGGCATGTTGATATTTTAAAGCGTTTGAAAGAAGT
>Ga0116162_10001093_pt1 | contig 18200 bp, 7 predicted proteins | sample AD_UKC105_MetaG_FD_89875 | JGI IMG/M metagenome (GOLD analysis project Ga0116162, IMG submission 89875) | Active sludge microbial communities of municipal wastewater-treating anaerobic digesters from Hong Kong - AD_UKC105_MetaG | ecosystem: Engineered > Bioreactor > Anaerobic > Digestate... | reverse complement strand
AAATACTCGATCAATGTTCCGCCCGAAGCAACTTTTGCAGTTCGAAATATCGAAAACCCGGTATTCCTGATCAATTTTGTGTGTTCAAACTCGAACATTAAAGTTGATGAGAAACAAGGTTTGCTCGAGCTCGACAGTTTAAGCGAGCGTGGCATTCAGGCCATTTCGTTTTTGGTGCGCGAGCTGCAAATGCTTGAACTGAAAAGAGACATCCAATCGAAAGTGAAAACCGATATGGACCAGCAACAACGTGAATATTTGTTGCATCAGCAAATGAAAACCATTCAGGATGAGTTGGGCGGTAATCCTATCGAAAAAGAAATCAATTCGCTAAAAGAAAAAGCAAAAGATAAAAAGTGGAGTGAAGCGGTTGCTGCTGTTTTCGAAAAAGAACTCGATAAGTTGCAACGCATGAACCCTGCTGCCGGCGATTACTCCATTCAGCTTACCTATGTTCAAACATTACTCGAGCTGCCTTGGAATGAGTATTCCGAAGATAATTTCGACATGAGAAATGCCGAAAAAGTTCTCGACGAAGATCATTACGGATTAGAGTTGGTGAAAGAGCGTATTTTGGAACATTTAGCTGTGCTAAAGCTGAAAAATGATATGAAATCACCTATCATTTGTTTGTATGGCCCTCCGGGAGTTGGTAAAACTTCGCTCGGTAAATCAATAGCCAAAGCTTTAGGGCGAAATTATATTCGAATGAGTTTGGGCGGTTTGCACGACGAGGCCGAAATACGCGGTCACCGTAAAACATACATTGGTGCCATGCCCGGTCGTATCATTCAAAATATCAAAAAAGCCAAAACATCGAACCCGGTTTTCATCCTCGATGAGATAGATAAAATATCGCGCGATTTCCGTGGTGACCCTGCTTCAGCCTTGCTCGAAGTACTCGATCCTGAACAAAATTTTGAGTTTCACGATAATTACCTCGATGTTGAATTCGACCTTTCGAAGGTGATGTTTGTGGCAACGGCCAATACGTTAAATACCATTAGCCAACCGCTGCGCGACCGCATGGAACTGATTGAAGTGAGTGGTTATTTGGTTGAGGAAAAAGTAGAAATTGCAAAACGGCATTTGTGGCCAAAACAACTCGAAAATCATGGCATTGCTGCCGATAAGTTTGTTGTTGGCGAAGGTGTATTCGAATTTGTTATCGAAAAATATACACGCGAATCGGGAGTGCGCGAAATGGATAAACAATTGGCAAAACTGGTGCGCCGTTTAGCACGCAAAATTGCTTTCGACGAGGAAGTGGAACCCGAAATTACTGTTGAATTTACCCAGGAATTGCTTGGGATTCCACGCTATAAAAAAGAAGTTTACCAAGGCAACAATTTTGCCGGAGTTGTTACAGGTTTGGCATGGACTGCCGTTGGCGGCGAGATACTCTATGTTGAGTCGAGCTTGAGCAAAGGCAAAGGCCAGTTAACTTTAACTGGCAACTTGGGCGATGTAATGAAGGAGTCGGCCATGCTTGCTCTTGAATATCTTAAAGCACATGCCGATGAACTTAATATTCCTACCGAGGTATTCGAGAAATGGAATGTACACGTTCATGTTCCCGAAGGTGCTATCCCGAAAGACGGACCTTCGGCTGGTGTTACAATGGTAACATCGTTGGCTTCGGCTTTTACTCAACGTAAAGTAAAAAGCGATTTGGCAATGACTGGTGAAATTACCTTGCGAGGTAAGGTATTACCGGTTGGTGGAATCAAAGAGAAAATACTGGCAGCCAAACGTGCAGGTATTACCGATATTATTCTTTCATCGGATAACAAAAAGGATATTGACGAAATTAAAGAGGTGTATGTTAAAGGCCTCAATTTTCATTATGTTGAAACAATAACCGATGTTTTGAACTTGGCATTGCTCGACGAAAAAGTTGAAAAGCCTATAAATGTTTGCTAAGAAATAAGGCAAAATAAAAAAAAACTGCCAGAATTCGAATTGCGGATTCTGGCAGTTTTTTATTGTATTCTTTCAGCTTAATGTATTGTTTCTTGGTCTTAAATGTATTATTTTGGTGAAAATTTTTGAACTCAGGTTCTCTGTTTCATTTTAAAATATTGTTGATGAAGTTGCTTTTTACGGTGCTTGTCATACTTTTGACAACAGTTGGGGTTTTTGGCGTGGGGATTGCAAAAGATGAAGCACGATTGATTGCAGTCAATTGGCAAAATCAGGTTTCGGACAGTCATTTTAGTGTTTCCGATATCGATACTGTTCATGTTCGTTATCAAAATGGTTTTCCTGCAATTTTTATAGTTGTTTTTCAGCCAAAAGGCTGGGTAATGGTTTCGGGGCATAAGGCTGCATTGCCTGTAATTGCCTACAGTTCGGTTTCAGTTTTCGATGTTTCACACATACCACAACAGCTCGATAATTGGATTGATGGTGTTGCCGACGAAATTAAACAGGTTGCCGATGACGATTTGAAACCAAGCACCAAAATGGAACAAAAATGGGAGCAAATCAAAATTGCAAAACCAAAGCTTGCTCCATTGGCAGCAACCACAGGCTCAGCTGGCCCTTTGTTGAGCAGTCAATGGGATCAAGGTCGCTATTACAATGAAATGGCTCCTGTCGATCCGTTGGCAACTACTGGTAATGGCCATGTTTGGATTGGCTGCGTAGCAACAGCAATGGCCCAAACAATGAATTATTGGAAATATCCGGCATCGGGTACCGGAACACATACTTACAATCACCCTGATTATGGTGATTTATCGGCCGATTTTGGTACAAGTTTTTACAATTGGTCGGCTTTGCCCAACAAAGCAACTGCTTTAAACGAAGAGATGCAGGAAGTTAATTATCATGCAGCTGTTGCAGTGAACATGAATTTCGGTCCTTATTCTTCGGGTGCATATCTTAATGATGCTTGTAATGCATTAACTCAGTATTTCAACTACAATACAACAATTTTTGAAGCCATTAAAAATGAATGGGACAACGAAAACGATTGGGTAAATATGTTGAAATCGGAAATAGACAATGGTCGTCCGGTTATATATGCAGGTTACAATACCACAGGTCGCTCGGGGCACGCTTTTGTATGCGATGGGTACACAAACGATTACTTCCATTTTAACTGGGGCTGGAGTGGTTATGCCGATGGGAATTTTTTGCTCTCGGCTTTAACACCTGGCAGTAGCAATTATTCTTATAATCAGTCGGCAATTTTTGGTCTCGAGCCCGTAATCATAAAACAGATTTCTTCGCCATATACCGAGGGTTTCGAAAATGGAAACGAGGGACATTTCAGCCTTTTCGGGAAAGCTAACATTGTATCTGATCAAAAGCACTCAGGTACTTTCAGTTTGCGTTTATCGCAACAAGGTTTTTCTTCGTATTCAAAAAATAGTGCTTCGTTGGCTTTTTTGGTGCCTTCCGATGGAAACTTAAGTTTTTGGGTGAAACGGGTTACCGATGCCGAATCGACATTTAATAAACAGCAAGCTCTCTTATTGCCTCAGCATGGCGATGTGCCTATTCATACTTTTTTCAATGCTTCGTTTACCGACGACGATTGGGTAAACTATACCCTCGATTTGGCAGCTTATGCAGGTCAAACTGTGCGTTTAATGTTTGTACAACAAAATTTTGATCATTTTAAGGAGCAATGGATGTACATCGATAATGTGTCGATTACTGGTGTTCATCAAAATTTGCCACCCTTCGAACCTTCGAATCCGCAGCCTGCGAACAATGAATTGAGTGTTGAACATGAGCCTGTTTTGCGCTGGTCGGGGGGCGACATTAATGGCGACAGGGTGACTTATTCGGTGTATTTTGGTGCCGATAGCAATCCTCCCTTTGTGTCACAGGTTTCAGACAACACGTACACGCCTGACTTGCTTAATCATAGCACAAAATATTATTGGTGGGTTGAATCAACCGATGGCGAACTCACTTCGTCGGGACCTGTTTGGTCGTTTACCACCCGTGGTATTCCACCCGAAATGGGCCTTTGTGGAGTTTCCGATTTGGCATCAGATGCTGCAACCGTATGCGGTGAAATAATAACAACACATGGCGCAGTAGTTTATTCTAAAGGCGTTTGCTGGAATAAAAAAGGACAGCCTACAATTGGCGATTATTATACTACAACCGATACGTTATCAGATGCTTTCAGTTGCCGAATAAATCAACTTGAGCCTTTTACAAAATACTATGTGCGGTCGTTTGTTGAAAGTAACGAGGGGGTTGCTTACAGCCAACAGCAGTCGTTTGTTACACTTCCTGGCCTTCCTGTGATTACTTATATCGGGTTGGTAAATGCTACTCGTACAAGTGCAACTTTAACCGGCGAGATAGCCGATTTAAACGACTCGCTTATTGTGGCGCGAGGCTTGGTGTGGAGTACTGTTCAGGGTTTTGATCCAAATCAGGCAAGTACTTTTGTCGAAACTGGTAATTGGAATAATCCTGAATTTTTCGACATTGAAATTACAAACTTACCAGGCCCCAATATAATTTATGTGCGATTTTTTGCCGAAAATTCAGCCGGTAAAGCTTTTTCAACGGAGCATTCATTTGTGCTGCCCAACACTGCACCTGAGATCGATCTCGATGCCGACGATAGCACCCTCGCTCCGGAAACAGGCTTTAAAGGCCATGTTTTTGAACAGCAAGCCGGCGGTAGGGTAGCCGATACCGATGTGTTAATAAGCGATATCGATGGAGATACAATTGTTTCTGTTCGTTTTGAATTGGTCAACCCGGTTCACGAAGGTTACGAATACCTTAAATTTGTTGGCGACGATTCGCATTTGTTGGTGAATGGTAATGAGTCAACATTGATTGAATTACAAGCAAATTCAACTGTTTCAAATACGCAATGGGAGCATATTGTAGAGCAAGTTGAGCTTTTTGTCGATGTAGATGCACCTAATACTAAAGATTTACGCAAAGTTAGAATTTCGGTTAACGATGGTTTCGATAACAGCACTCAAGCCGAAGCCCGTTTGCAAGTTGTAGCAGTTAATGATGCTCCTATATGCAAAGTGCTGCCATATATCGATGGTGAGGTGGTTTTTGGCAGTCAGGTTGTAGCACAAAAAGGACAATGGGCCGACGAGCTCGATAATTGTTCTTTAAAATACACTTCGAGTTTTAAATGGCAAGCACTAAATAATGACCAAATTGTTGATATTGAAAATCAAAATGATACTATTTTGCATATTGATAGCAACTTGTGCGGAATGCAGATTCGTGTAGTCGAAATGGTTGAAGATTTAAATTGCGGGGGCGATAACCCCGTTGTTGCACAAGCCGAAAGCAATTGGTACAGTGTTGGACAAATAGCACAACAAGTTGTTTTTGATCCCATTCCAACGCAAACTTTCGATCGCTTATCGTGTGTGTTGTCGGCTACTGCGTCATCAGGTTTGCCCTTAACCTTTGGCACCAACTCTTCTTCAATAATTAATATTGTGGCCGATACTGCATATTTTCATTCTGTTGGGCGTGCTGTAATCACATGTATGCAAGCAGGCGATGCTTGTTATTTTCCTACCGATGTGCAATTTAAAATTCTTACCATCGAAAAAGGCGTTCAAAATATTATTGCAGATATCGATCGGGTTTATTATTCCAATTCAGAACCTGTAGCTCTGGCAATTTCTGCCAGTTCGGGTTTGCAACCGTCAATTGAAAGTTCGAATCCTTTGGTTGCCGAATTTGTTGATGGCTTTTTAAACGTTTATGGGGTGGGGAATGCTACATTAAACATTACTCAATCTGGAAACGACAATTATCTGCCTGCAAATGAAGTTGGTATCGATATTGAAGTTAAGAAAGCTTTGCAGAAAGTAAATTTCGATGTAAGCAATCAGTTGGTTTTTGGTAATGGAAATGTGCATTTTAATTTGAATGTCGATTCTGGATTGTTATCTGATCTCACATCGCTGAGTACCAATATACTTGAAGTGACAAACGATAGCTTAATTATAAAAGGAGCAGGTACAGCTTTTATCAATATCACAAACAGTGGTAATGATCATTGGCAACAACTTGATACACTTATTGTGCTTCAAATTGAAAAAGGAATACAGCTACAAAATGCACCCGATAGCTTGGTGATAGCATTTAGCAACAATGCTTTTATTATGCCATTGGAAGTTAATTCAAATTTGGAAATTGAGTATGAATTAAATGGAGATGTTTTGGCATTAGCAAACGGACAATTTTCAACTTTGAAAACGGGCACCGAAAGGGTTCGCGTTTTTAGTAATGGCGATGATAACTGGCATGAATTTGAGCATTTTGTTGAAGTGATTGTAGAAAAAGGTAAGCAGTACATCGAATTTGAATCTTTGCCACAATATTCGTTTAACCAACTTGGGGTTCAACTTAACGCATTAAGCAGTTCAGGCTTGCCTATATTTTTCGTTTTATCTGATACTACAGTAGTACAAATGATTAGTGCCGATAGTCTTGTTTTCCATACTTCAGGAATGGTTACCATAACAGCTACTCAACCCGGTAACGATAATTGGTTTGAAGCACCAAGTGTAGCCCGGCAATTGATTATCGATAAGGCTGAACAATCAATAACAACAGCTTTAAACGATACATTGCTTGTAGGGCAAGCATTCTCATGGGCAGATTTTCAAGCTTCGAGTGGGCTGAATATCAGTAATATTAAATCGTCGAACAACGAGCTGATTTCGGTTTCGGCCGATTCGTTTAACGTGTTGTCAATCGGTAATGTAGTGCTAACTGTAACTCAGCAGGGCGATATGCGCTATCATCCAGTGGCTGTCGATTTTAATTTTGTGGGTACGAATAAAACTGCTAATAATGAAAGCAAGAATATATGGTTTGCATTATATCCTAATCCTGCAAGCAGTTTTGTTGTTTTTGAATATAATGGTCAAATAAATGGAAATGAATATGTTGAAATATATGATACTTCGGGTCGGTTGTTGTTATTAAGGCATTTGTCCTCAAATACTATCCGTTTCGATTTGAGTGGTTTGTTGCCCGGGCTTTACTTTGTGAAGTTTCGTGGAGGCTTGAATTTTTATCACGAAAAATTAATTATTAAGTAAAATCATTATTAAAACTAAAGCAGCTTCAGTTTAATGCTTATCGAATATTTGTATCTTTAGCGCCTAAAATGTGAACACATGCAAATTGAAGAATTATATCAAAGCAGTGTCGAATTGTTAAAGCAGCTAGTGCATACGCCATCGTTATCGGGGCAAGAAAACAATGTTGCTGCTCACATCCGCAATCATTTCGATAATTCAGGTATTCCGTACAAAACTTTTTTAAACAACACTTGGTGTTTTAATAAATATTGGGACGAAAATAAGCCTGTAATTTTGCTTAATTCGCATATCGATACGGTAAAACCTGTTTCGGGTTGGACTTACGACCCATTTGGAGCAACCCTCGAAGGCGAAAAATTAATTGGTTTGGGAAGTAACGATGCCGGAGCCCCATTGGTTTCGTTGCTCGCCGTATTTAAATACTTTTATAACATCGAAGGTTTGCCTTTCAACTTAATTTATGCAGCTACTGCCGAGGAAGAAAGCTCGGGGCCTAACGGAATGGCTCAACTTGTTAAGCAACTAGCACGAGTCGATTTTGCAATAGTAGGTGAGCCAACACAAATGAAACTGGCGGTTGCCGAAAAAGGATTAATTGTGATTGATTGTGTAGTAAAAGGTAAAGCTGGCCATGCTGCTCGCAACGAAGGGATAAATAGTATCTATTTAGCGCTCGAAGAAATTCAAAAGATAAAGAACTACAGTTTCGAAAAAATATCGCCTTTGCTTGGTCCGGTAAAAATGACTGTAACTCAAATTGAAGCCGGATTTCAACACAATGTAATACCCGACACTTGCAAATTTGTTATGGACGTTCGGACCAACGAATGCTATAATAACGATGAAGTTATTGCCGAAATTAGTGCGCTTTTGAAATGTGAGGTACTTCCACGCTCAACGAGGTTAAACTCATCGGGTATCAATATGGATCACCCATTTGTAATGAAAGCACAATCAATGGGTATTGAATGTTATGGTTCGCCTACTTTAAGCGATCAGTCGCTGATGAATTATCCGTCAATAAAAATGGGGCCCGGCGATTCGGCCCGCTCGCATACGGCAAACGAATATGTTTATTTGTCAGAAATCAAATCGGGAATAAAGCAATACATCGAATTGCTTTCTAATTTGCACCTTTAAACAGAAAAACAAAAGGTTGAACAATCATTTCTGTTCAACCTTCTGAATCAAGACTATGTTTGTTTACTTAATCGGTGTCGGGTAAAAAGCTTGGATACATGAAATGTTGAGCGGGCACAAAAGTTTCTTTAATTGTTCGGATTGAAGTCCAGCGTAAAAAATTAAAAACCGAACCAGCTTTATCATTTGTTCCCGAACCTCGTGCTCCTCCAAAGGGTTGTTGACCAACTACGGCGCCAGTAGGTTTATCGTTGATATAAAAATTGCCGGCAGCGTTCTCGAGTCTTTTGGTTATTTTATCGATATGATAACGATTTTGGGAGAAGACAGCCCCGGTTAATGCATAAATCGAAGTGTTATCGAGCAGGTCAAGCGTTTCGTCAAGTTTGTTGTCATCATAAATATAAACGGTTACAACAGGGCCAAAAAGCTCTTCCTCCATGGTAATGTAGTTTGGTTTATGTGCCAAAATTACTGTTGGCTGTATAAAATAACCCTCAGATTTATCGCAATTGCCACCATAAATTACTTCTGCATCGTTATCGGATTTTGCTTCATCGATGAAATTTTTTAGTTTGTCGAAAGAACTTTCATCGATAACAGCATTCATGAAATTCGTAAAATCTTCGGGTGGGCCCACTTTTATTTGGTCGAGTTGCACCTTGGCTTTAGTCCAAAATTCATCCCAAATGCTACGGGGAACATAAACGCGCGAGGCAGCCGAACATTTTTGTCCTTGGTATTCAAATGCGCCCCTAACAAAAGCTGTTGCCAATGCTGTTGTATCGCAGGTATTGTCGGCAAAAATAAAGTCCTTGCCGCCTGTTTCGCCAACAATGCGTGGATAAGAACGGTATTTATAAATATTATCGCCAACAGTTTTCCATATACTTTGGAATACAGCCGTTGAGCCAGTAAAATGTATTCCAGCAAAATCGCGATGATTAAGAACCGCTTTGGCCGCAGCAGGTCCGGGTGCAAAAACAAGGTTGATTACCCCGTCGGGAACACCGGCTTCCTTGAATATTTCCATAATAACCGCAGCCGAGTATATTGCTGTTTTTGATGGTTTCCAAACGCAAACATTGCCCATTAATGCAGGTGCTGCAGGTAAATTTCCGGCTATCGATGTAAAATTAAAAGGGGTAAGTGCAAAAACAAATCCTTCGAGAGGTCTGAATTCATTGTAATTCCACATTCCATTGGCCGAATCGGGTTGCATTTGGTAAATTTCGATCATGCATTTTACACCAAACCTAAAAAAATCGGCCAATTCGCAAGCTGCATCAATCTCGGCCTGAAAAGCATTTTTCGATTGCCCCAACATGGTAGCGGCATTAATTTTTGAACGATAAGGTCCTGAAAGTAAATCGGCTGCTTTTAAAAATATGGCAGCTCTGTGTTGCCAAGGCATTTTTGACCATTTGCCTTTTGCAGCCAAAGCAGCATCGATGGCCATTTTTACATGGTTTTCATTGCCTTGGTAATAATATCCTAAAGTGTGTTTAATTTCGTGAGGAGGAAAAATTCGAACTTTTTTTTCAGTAGTAATCGGTTTGCCTCCAATTGTCATTGGTATAACGGCTTCTTCCGATCGGAGTTTATTCAGCATTTTCTTTAATTCTTTGCGTTCTTCGGAGCCTGGTGCATACGCTTTAACAGGTTCGTTTTTTGCAATTGGTACTTTGAAAAATCCGTTAGGCATAATAAGCTGTTTTATTGTGTTAATAAATTGATTATCTGCAATATTGATCTTCCAAAGTTAATTGTAAAGTTTTAAAAAAACGCTAATAAAAATCACCGATGAAGGTCATGCAATCTTTAACAAAAAGAGGCTGCAAACATATTGCAACCTCTTTTGATGTATTAACCTTAATTGTTTTGAGTGTTTAAGCTGTGCGATGACTGTTTGATTCATTATAAAAAGCTAAACCAACAGCTAATAAAAAAATTCCGAATGCAATTGCTAAATAAATCATACATACCTCTCTTTCTTTTTTGTATTGACTTCTTTATTGTGTGTGTTTTACATTTCAAAAATAAGACAAAAATATCCGAAATACAAGAAATGCGGTTAGTGTTTGATGAGTGGTTGTTTTTTGGTGATAAAAGTTGCTTTTATGTTGATAAGATTTGTTTGTTGCAAAGTCAAAAAACAGTTATTTTTAAGGTTTACTAAGTTGATTATCTAATTTTATCAAAACAAAGTATGTACAATTTCAAAAATGATGGCATATTATTTGAAAACTATTGATTTAATTTTTTAAGTTTATCCTTTAAACCAATTTGAACTAAATTTAGAGTAAAAAAGTAGGATGATCAATTCAAAAAAATCAATTTAAGTTAGTTGAAATGAGCTTGTTTTTCGAAATGTAATTACAAAAAAAAACTTAAAAGATTTTGGATATGCTGATTTCTAAATTAAATTTGACATTTTAACTTTTTTACTGGTTTTTGATTTTAATAAGAATATTTTGTGTTCAGTGTGGTTTAGCTACAAAATGTATTAGTATGAGGAATGTATTTATATTTAGTGTAATACTTTTGTGTGTTGCAATTTCAAATAAGGTGTTTGCCCAAAATAGCGTATTGCGAACACCTGGCAAATATCTAATGCCAATGGATAATGCTTCGGCATCGTTTCCGGGCAACGATAAAAAAGAGGGTGATTTATGGGTTGTGTTTTCCGATAGGCCTGATAATCCATTGTATTCTGATAAAAGTTGCAAAAATGCTTCGGGGCAAAAGCTTCGTTTTATGGAACCGCTTTATGTTGTCGAAGAGAGTGAAAAGTCGATTAAAGTTGTATCGTTAAACGATGCCGATATTCGTGGTTCTTTGGTTTCGGGTGCATCATCGAGAGCAGCTTGGGTGCCCAAAGAAAACATGCTTTTGTGGAAAACTTGTTTGAAAACCCGAGATGTTAACCTGCCAGAGTTCAAAGATGGGATTTTTAATAAAAAGGCAATGGTGTTGAATATTATTTCAAGTAGTCAGCGCGAAATTCGTGTGCCCGAATATTATTCTCACCCTCGTTGCAGCCAGGGCGATTCAATCAATTCTGCTTTGGTTTATCAAATTAACTATGTTTACAAGGAAACTCCGACAGCCTACTTGTTGGCCGATGTTCCTACTATTAACGATATACAACGTGATGCTGCAAGGGTAAAAGGCTGGGTGCTTAAATCGCAAACTACTGCTTGGAACCACAGGTTGGCTTTTGAGGTAAACTGGGATAAGCCAGCAGTTGACGAACGCAAAGCAAAAGGAAAAAGGGCAAAAATTACCGCTGATAATAATGGCGGATCGACTATATTTCAGGAAAAAAGCAGTTATTACTCACGCCGCGACATTGGCGAAGTTGACCGTTTCCCTGTATTAGATGCGATTAATGGCTCAACAAAAGTTGGGGTAATTGGCGATTTGTGTTCCGAAGACGGCAAAACAATGAGCAGCGATGAGTTTGCAAAAATTAAACATGTTATTGACTCAATGTCGGGAGCTTTACGTAATGTCAATATTATGTTTGTAGTGGATGCAACCAGTAGCATGATTCCTTATTCGCGCGCAATACAGGATGCCATTACCAAATCGGTACGTGAATTTATGAAAAGCCAAAACCATTATCGCTTTGGGCTTGTGCTTTACCGTGATATTACCGAAGGCAACTCAAACCTGGTTCAAGCTACTCGCGACCTTTCGTCGAATTACAATGGGCTAAACAGTCAATTGGCTCGTTACATGGTACCCACATTTAACCGCTGTAACCCCGATCCCGAAGAGGCCGTTTTTTATGCTATGAAAGAAGCAATTAACCGTTTTGACCCACCAGCAGGCGAATCGAACTTTCTGATTTTGATAGGCGATGCCGGAAACCATAACCGACAAACTTATCAGGATTGCAACGGACAACAACATCCCGATCCGACAAATGTTACTGAAGATGAGTTGGCGACATTAATGGCAACAAAAAACATCAATCTTTTTGCATATCAGGCTAACCACCATGTAACCCTCGATTTAAAACCGGCATACGATGCTTTTAGAACACAAGTTCAGAGCCTTATGGTTAAGGTTGCCCAAAAACGATCGAACGATGCAAGTGAAATGACAACTTCAGAAATTTTGACACAAAATAACAATGTGGTAGAAATAACCAACGAAGGAGGGGTGCCGGGTTTTTTCAAAATGGCCCCCGATGGTGGAAGCATTCATCCAACTGTATTATTGAACGATTTAACCAGCGGCTTGCAGTTGATTGATCAAAAAGTTGATTATCAACTGGAAGCCATTTCTGAATACCTGAATGGTAAAGTACGTGCCGATCATGCAAAACAGCTAAATGCATTTATTCAAAAGCTCGAAGCTCAGAATATATCATCCGATAAACTCGATTTGGTTTTCCAAAAAAATGGGCAGGTTTACAATGTTGGTTACACCAAACGCATTGAACCAGGTATGAAATATCCTATTTACCAGGATGTGTTGCTAATGTCGCAAGAAGATTTATTGGCGATAAAACGTTCGCTCGAAAGGTTAATCCCAACCGACGAACTTTCGCTACCCCCTAACGAATCGAGATCGTATATTGTTTATGGGTGGAGTGAGATATTAAGCGATATTTTGGGCTATTTTCCTAAAGGGAACGAGGCCATAGATACCTTGAGCCTCTATACTCTTTCGGCTATTTTAACCGGCTGGGGCGGAAAAGAAAAGTATAAAGATATTAAACTATTTGATGTTACATCGCCCGACTTGTTCCCCGACGAAATGCTCTATGAATACCTTATCGACTGGTGTGTTACCAAAGGGCATATTCAAAGTATTTTTGAAGGACAAAATCTTTTGACCGAAGATTTCTTTCAAGATCACATGTGGACAATATTCTACGAATACCTCTATCAGGTTACCGATGGCGAAGTTGAAGAAGATCAGGCCTTGATGCAAAAGTTTGGTGAATATTTTAAAAAGTACAATAAAGAATACAATAATTTCGATGCCAGTTTTAGAACACCAATGGGTACCGGAGCTGGTATGAAACATTATTGGATCGATTCGAGGATATTCCCACATCAGACTCAGGTTGCCGGCGAAGAAGATATCATTCAGTACTTGTATAAGCGGTATTTAAACTAGCAATTTTTAAACATGACAGATATTGCCAAAACTGATATTGTTGATAGGAAGAACATCCTTTTTCATATTGAAAAATTATCGTGTGCCTACAATGGTAATAAAGTGGTTCTCGAGGCCAATGACATCGTAATTCCCAAAAGAAAAATTACAGTGCTATTGGGACCATCGGGAGCAGGGAAGAGTACATTGCTCGAAACCCTTGGCTTAATGACCCAAACAGTTAATGGCGAATCGTCATCAATTAAATTTTATCCAACCGATAACGAGGATTATAATATCGCAAAAATGTGGGGCGACGATCAGGAGCCCGAACGTTACAACATCAGGATGCTGTATTACAGTTTCATTTTTCAGAGCACAAACCTGATGCCTAATTTTACAGCCCTCGAAAATGTTGGTTTAACCGAATTGATTCAGAATAAACCCGAATCGGAAGCTTATTTTAATGCCATCGAGAGTTTGGTTAAGAACTTGAGTGTAACCAGCTTATCGTACGAGAAAAAACCTTTTGAATTTTCGGGTGGCGAACGTCAGCGTTTGGCTTTTGCACGTGCCATCAACCCCGATTTTACCGTTTTGTTTGGCGATGAACCAACTGGTAACCTCGACCATTTTAACTCGGTAAAACTAATGCACTTTATTCGAGATTTCATTACACGTCAACGCGAAAATGTTAGTGCAATTATTGTATCGCACAACATACCTCTAACGCTCGATTTCGCCGACAGAATAATTGTCCTTTCTCAACGCGAAAACGGGATATCAACTATTGATCCGCATTTTGTTTACGACAGGGATAAATTAAAATGGTACGAGTCGGGCGAAAAGCAAAGCCGAGTGCAACAAGAAATTGAATTGCTGCTTAATTCCGACACCGAAAGCTATGTGCGCATTTTAATGCACCTGTCGGAGAGCAATATCGACGATGATACATTTGAGGCCGTTAAAAACCGAATGGTTGAACATTACGAATTGCTGAACAGTGGACAACAGGTAAGCGACGATGAAACCAAAGCTTTCAAAGATTGGTTGACTGCCTTTTTGGAAGAAAAGGAAATTGCAACACCTGCTGTGAAAGAATACATCAGGCAGTTTTCGATTGGCGAAATTAAAAAAGCCGACATCAAAATCAACGATGTTATCAGAACCATTCAGGATTTAAAATTTAAAACAGCTGTTGAAAAACATCGCGATAAAGGTCGCAAAAAACTGAGCGGTATCGAAGAACAGGAACTAGGCGGAAATACTTCGCCTATTGGAAGTGTACTCGGTTTTGTACCTTGGCTTTTCTTGTCGTTAGCTCCGCTTTTTACTGTTTTGTTAAATTTCTTGATTAGTAAGTTTAAACAGCTTTTTACAGCTGTTTCGGGCTTGTTTAAAAAGAAAAAAAACGAAGAAACAGAAGATGTTGCTGGCAATATTTTCCGCTTTCTGCTCAGCTCAATCAAAAATCTGATACACAATTTGTTTTATAGTTTATGTGTAGCCTGGGACTGGATTAATATACGTTACCGGTTAATATTGAAGCTGAAGCTTAAACAAAAATGGGTACACATAAAAGCCATTCCGCACGATTTTAAGCACCTGTTTTATCGCAACGAGACCAAAGAATTGTTGGGTAAAAACAATCGCAATTTTTGGTTAATTGTTGTAATCTTGTTTTTTACATTTTTGGCAATAGGTTTTTCAAACGGAAGTTTGTTGTACCTCAAAAACAAGATGGAAGATCCATTTGTGCGTTCGATAAATGCACCTGTTCCTGCAACCAACAGGGGAGCTTCAAGAGTAATTGCCCGATATAATTCCGACTCGTTAAAGCTACTTTACAATTACGATACTATTGTCGGATATAACAAATGGCTGGGTTATTTCCAGGGCGATCAACCCGAAAGTCCTAACCGGGGCATCGATGGCCGTTCAATACCCTATAACGATCCATTGGTAAATACAATACTCGATGCAAAAATTAACAGAGCGATAGGGTCAACCTTCGTTAATGAAAACGATATTTCGGTTATAGTAACCCGTAATATGCTTGAAAAACTCAATTGTTCAGACGATCCGGTTTTCATTTACCGAAAGCAACCCGACGGACGTTTGATACCCATTCCCATAAGGGCCATAGTTGATAAACTGCCAGGCGAAAGGGTCGATTTTATTACTACCCAGTATTTTTATAATAACCAGAATGCAATGGGCAGCAAATTTATGTTTCGCGATAACAAAAAAATGTATGCTTATGTAGTAATGGATACTGTTCATGTTGAGGACTTTAAACAAGCGAGTCAACAATTTTTTGACAGGTATTATGCTGAAGGAGGAGCGCTGGAAGTTAGTTACATCGATGTTTATCAGCATCAATATACCATAAAGCCAACATCGGTTATTCAGGTATCGTTTTACGATTCGGATTACATTGAAATTGAGCAAATCGATGAGCTGTATAAAATGTTCCGCGAGTCGGATGAAATAGCTGCCTTTATTGAAAAAACAGATATTGATGATCATTATTTTGTACAGTCGTATTTTCCAAATTTGGAGAATAGTCGAAACAGATCGATAGACTATGTAGCTGTAAACTTTAACGACTTAAGTAAAGTTGAAGAATTTGCCGAAAAATTTGCCGAAGAAGCTGAGATTAAACTCGAAATGGCTAAAATAGAGCAAATGAAAAACTATAACTTTGTAAGTAAGCTTACTTCTATTATGTCGTTGATATTGATAGGTTTTAGTGTGTTGATGATCAATATTTTCTTGTCGAATATTTTAAGTACCCACCTCAATAAAATTAAAATGAATATTGGTACCTTTAAGGCTTTTGGTATCGATATTAAGCGTATTTACATGGGTATGATGTACATTTATGTATTGTTGCCCATTATGGTGGCTTTAGTTTTGGCTGCAATTGTTGGATATTTGGGTTTTGTTTATTTTGTTATCAATGCCATTTCGCCTTTCGAAGTTGAAAAGAACCTTTATTTCGATTTGTTTAACCAATACACACTTGTTTCGATTGTTGTGATGACTTTGGTTAACTATTACGCATTCAGCATTATTATTAACCGCATTTTTAAACAAACACCGGGCGATTTAATTTACGACCGCAACAACAAAGCTTAAGCATTTAATGGAAAATATTCTTTTTTTAATCATTGTAGGAATTGTCGTTTTTGATTTTTTTGTTGAGCGTTTGCTCGATTATTTAAACACTACACGTTGGAGCGATCAGTTGCCTAAACAAGTAGCTGATGTTTACGAACCTTCAGAATACAAAAAATCACAAGCATACAAAAAAGTAAACCATCAATTTGGAATGCTTACTTCAGCATTTTCGTTTGTACTAATTTTGTTGATGCTTTTTGTTGATGGTTTTGCATTGGTCGATTCATGGGTTTCGGTTGTAAGTAGCCATTTTATAGTTGTTTCGTTACTTTTTTTTGCAATAATTGGTTTTGCTTCGGAAATACTTACCCTGCCGTTCGATGTTTACGATACTTTTGTAATTGAAGAACGATTTGGTTTCAATAAAACTACTGTTAAAACATACATTTTCGATAAAATAAAAAGCTTGTTGCTTGCTGCTGTATTGGGTGGTGCAGTTCTGGCTTTAATTATGTGGTTGTGGAAAATTTCCGGTTCGTACTTCTGGCTTATTGCTTGGGGCGTGGTTACCGTTATTTCGTTATTTTTCACCATGTTTTATTCCAATTTAATTGTGCCTTTGTTCAATAAACAAAAACCTTTAGACGATGGTGAGTTAAAAACCGCTATTCAGAATTTTGCACAAATGGCAGGTTTTAAGCTTCAGAACATTTACGTAATTGATGGGTCGAAACGATCCACAAAGGCCAATGCATATTTTACCGGTATTGGTCCAAAGAAACGGATTGTATTGTACGACACCTTGATAAACGACTTAACGACCGATGAAATTGTTGCTGTGCTTGCCCACGAAATTGGTCATTATAAGAGAAAGCACACAATTAGCAGTTTGGCAATGGGGATCATTCAAACAGGCATAATGCTTTTCTTGTTCTCTTTGTTTATTGACAGTGAAGTGCTCTCGGGTGCATTAGGTGTTTCCGAAGCTAAATTTCATATTGGCTTGGTGGCTTTTGGAATACTTTTTACTCCATTTTCGTTTTTTACAGGAATTTTGATGAATATTATTTCACGAAAGAATGAATACGAGGCCGATAATTTTGCCAAATCGTATGGCTTTGAAAAACAATTGATATCGGCTCTTAAGAAATTAACGTCCAGTAATTTAAGCAATTTAACTCCACACCCATTGTATGTGTTTTTCCATTATTCGCACCCAACACTTTTACAGCGAATTGTTAATTTGTTGCCTTAGAGGGCATTAGAATCTGATTTCTTTGAAGTTTATTTTATGTAGATGCTGCTTGCCGGGCATTGGCTGCCTGTATGGCTTTTCTTATTCCTTTTTCCAATTGGTGAGCCTGCTCGTAGTTATTGAAATGCGAAGAGCCGTTTTTGAACATCTCTTTTAATTTTCGTTTTATGATTTTTCTTTCGCTTCGCATGTCGGTTAAGATTTTGTACATGCGCGAAGCATAAATCACCGTTAACAACAGCAATTCATGTGCCTGAGGCTGCTCGTTACGTAAAATGATATCGCGCAACCTTCTGATTAAAATATTTCTGTTGTCGCGGTTTTTGGCGTAGTAACGGCTGTAAGGAATGCCCCAAATGGATTTGCCTATTTTTAATATGTCGTTATTTGCAATAAGTATTTTAAGTATTTCTTTTTTATAAAAGCGGTAACGTATGTTCATGCGGCCAAGTAAGCTCCAAATTCTCAGACTTCCTTTACGTTGCAAAAGGTTT
>Ga0116162_10001092_pt1 | contig 18213 bp, 13 predicted proteins | sample AD_UKC105_MetaG_FD_89875 | JGI IMG/M metagenome (GOLD analysis project Ga0116162, IMG submission 89875) | Active sludge microbial communities of municipal wastewater-treating anaerobic digesters from Hong Kong - AD_UKC105_MetaG | ecosystem: Engineered > Bioreactor > Anaerobic > Digestate... | reverse complement strand
TCTTTTGGTGAAAAGCCACTGTCAAGATCACCTCAGATATTAATTCCGTCGAAAACGGCGCTTGAAGATAATCGTGTAAATAAACAATAGTCTTAAATTTAATGATTCCACTACAAAATGATGTTTTAAAATGATTATCCAAAAAAGTGTTTCTGCAATTATTATGCGGGAGGCCATTGAAAAATCAACAATCGTTTGATTTTTTAAATTTTTCCTCGAAAATACCCCCTTTGAAGTGCTACCATTTTAATGTAAATAATATAAAATTACTATATTAAACATGACAAATATACAGCCATAAACTTCATATTTTATGTTATAATAATTACATAGGATAGTATGAAAGCTTATTCTTAAAAAAATGGAGGGTATGCAAATGGCAAAAATAGAAATTAAAAGCATCAGAACAAAACTATTGCTTTACTTCATTCCCGTGACAGTCCTCGTGTTAGTCCTGGCAGCATTTGTGATCGGTTCGATGGCAAGGAATTCAACGGTTGATTTGACCCAAGAACTTACCATTGAGATTGTTAATGCATCAAAGATGACTGCTGAAGAATGGTTGCAAGGAATTAAGAAAGAGATAGAAAATTTGTCAATTTCAAATGTTGTCAAAAGTTTAGATCCTGATCTATTTGTTCCACGATTACAAGAAGTGATCAGTCGAAGTAGCGGATTATATGAAACAGCTTTCGTAGCTTTTCCGGATGGTAAAAGTTATAACCAAGATGGCGTATTAATTGATCTTAGCAGCAGAGAATATTTCAATCGCATAATTAAGAATAGAGAAGTTTTCACAATCAGTAATGCTATCTTGAGTAGTACAACCGGAAATCCAATCTTTGTTTTGGCAACAGCTATTCAGGACAATAACAAAACCATCGGATTATTGGGGATTACAGTCACTTTAAATGCCATGGCTGAAAAGCTGAATTCAATAAAAATAGGCAAGGAAGGATATGTCTTTTTAGCAGATGGAACCGGTTTGACCATTGCCCATCCGGAAAAGAAAATGATCATGTCATTGGATATGACCGATACGAAGAAAGATGGCTTTGTAGGGCTTGAAGAAGCCGGAATCAGAATGACAAAGGGAGAAAGCGATATTGTGACCTACAAAAAGCCTGACGGCACGCCCTATCGATTGTTTTTCCAGCCCGTTGCCTACACACCGAACTGGTCGTTGGGAGCGGTTGTACCGGAAGTTCAGATCAATGAAACCAGCACCAAGATCCTCATGGTCATCATCATTGCCTTTGCCATTATCATCGGCGTGATCGTTGTCATCGCTCTGTTTGTGGGGATTATTTTCTCTACCCCTGTGAAAGAACTGGCGAAAGTCGTCCTCAGAATAGCCGATTACGATTTGACTTACGATGAAAAAAGCAAAGCCGTCAACTATGTCAAACAAAAGGATGAGATCGGACAAATTGCCAACGCCCTAATGAACATGCAGATGAACCTCATCGGCTTAATCAAAAAAGTTGGAGAAGAAGCCAAATCCATGTCCAATGCCTCAACCAATCTGGCGGCCATTTCCGAAGAACAATCGGCTTCTGCAGAGGAATTAGCATCACAATCCCAAAGCGTTGAAAGCAACGTCCAAAACACCTCGGCAGCGATCGAAGAAGTCACCTCCGGGGTGGAAGAAGTGGCGGCAAGTTCTCAAGATGTGTCGAAAAACTCACAGGAACTGGCAACCGACATTGAAAACACCGAAAAAGCGGTTAAAGCCGGACAAAAGGAATTGGAAACCCAGCGTAAAAAGATGGAACAAGTTGATATCCAAAACGACAACACCCAGGAAATCGTCACGACCGTGGCCCAAAAGGCGAACAACGTCCAGGAAATCGTCAACACCATTGCTTCCATATCCCAGCAAACGAATCTGTTGGCTTTGAATGCGGCCATTGAAGCGGCCCGTGCCGGAGAAGCCGGGAAGGGCTTTGCCGTTGTGGCAGACGAGATCCGAAAATTGGCCGAAGAGAGTCAAAGCGCATCCGCCAATATCGCCAAAATACTGAATGAAATCGATGACGGCTCGGACCAGGCAAATGAAGCCGTAAAGAAGACGGTAGTCCTTTATAAGGAATTGAGGGAAAGCAATAAAAACGTGGTCGAACAATTTGATCAGATCACCTCCTACATTGAAACGGTCAACAACCGTGTGGAAGCGCTCATGGGTGCTGCAGAAGAGCAGAGCGCTTCAGCCGAGGAAATGGCATCCTCCATGGACACTTCTGCCAAGTCCACCTCTCAAATCTCCGAAGAAATCGAACAGATGTCCCATGCTATCGACCAACAATCCACCGGCGCCCAACAGGTGACTGAATCCGCAGAAGAACTCAGCCGTTTGGCGGAGGAACTGGAAAAGGAAATCGGTAAATTTAAATATTGATGCTTTAACGGATCAAACAAACAAAAAAAGCAGCCTTTTACGCTCGGCTGCTTTTTTTGTTTGTCATGATTACGCATGCCCATCTCTTCTAAACATCAACATTTTTAATTGTTTTCCCTTTTTTTTCTTAAAGGACTTGACTTTAACGCCACGTAAAAGAGTAAACTATGGTTGAGCTCAAAAGGAAGTGATGATGTGCATCATCTCATGAAGATTGGAGAAATAGCAAATCTGTTTAATGTGAGTACCAGAACAGTCAGATATTATGAGGAAGTGGGGTTGTTGACCAGCCACCGTGATCAGGATTCTCAATACAGGTATTACGATGAAGGATCATCTCATCAATTGAAAAAGATACTGGTTCTTAGGGAATTGGGATTGTCTCTAAACAACATTAAAATGATATTGGAACAGCCGTCCACTTCTGTTGTCTCAGAAATTCTCATGGCTCATTTATTAAAAATTCAAGACGGAATCAAAAGACAGCAGATACTTGAGAAGGTAATCAAACAGCTACTGAACATGTTGGAATCAGATCTACCCGCCGGGGAAATGATCAATTCCCTTGAAATCAATTCTTCGGGAGGTATTAATATCTTAAAGGAGGAATACAAAATGGAACAACTAAACAATTCAGATATCAGAATAATCAGACTTAAATCATCAAAAATAGCTGCTTGTAGTGCAATAAGCGAATCGCCTGAAGCGGACTCTTTAAAACCACTCCTAGAATGGGCAAAAAAAGAAGGGATAATGGATTTGCCCACTACCCGTCTTTTTGGATTTGATACGGCTGTCGACAAAAAAGAGTATCCTGTTTACGGATATGAAAGCTGGATCGTTATCCCGGAAGAATGTGCAGTACCAGATCCTTTTGAAGAAAAGCGCCTTCAGGACGGCTTGTATGCGGTGACCAATACCACTTACGGAAACTTTGATGTGCAGAAAAGGTGGCAGATGTTCGCCAAGTGGTTTGAAGAAAGTGAATTCAAGTATGGTGGCGGGCCATGCTTAGAGGAAATATTACTCATTGAGCATATAAATGACCCTTCGAAGTTGCAGCTGGATTTGTTTATCCATATTAAGCAATAGTCCTCATGATATAATCAGTTTATCAGTGAGGAATAGAGGTGGGAAACTTGGGTAGAAAAATCATGTATCTTCCGGAAATTGATTATCTGGTTTCGTTACAAACTTTTTGTATGGGAAAAGAAGAAGAAGAAAAGGATTTCGATCTGGTAATGGAAGACACTTCATTGATCTGGGAAAAATACCTGGAAGATCCGGATATGGTTTTTGTGTATCAGGACGCTTGCACAATTTTCAAAAGCCGCATGTTCAACGCAATGATCAATCATCATGTTTTGAAAAAATCTGTTGACGACTTATTGGCTATTAGCGGAGATGAATTATACCACCATTTGCTCGACTACAGAGAGATGGATGCCAAAAAGCGTGAATATCCTGAAATCGTCTATGCTGAAATCGAGCGAACGATCAATGAAAGTTACAACAAAAGAGAAGAAGATCTGATCGTGTTTAAGGAATTGATCTTTAATGCGGATTCGTTCAAATCAAGACTTGACAACATATTGAAAACCACATACAAAATATTCATCGAAGAGATCTTTACAAAAGAAGTCGAAGCCAGTATCAAAATGGTAGTTGAAAAATTCCAGCAACAACTGGATACGGATGAAGCAGGTTTTTCGGATAGTGTAACCATTTTCAACGGCTCGGATTATCAGAAGTTACCTGAAGAATTGACACTTTGCTTGCTTTATTTTGCCTCTCAACAATACATCGTCATGCTCAAGGATATGCTGGTTTTGTTTGGGAGAGAAATTCCAAAGTACGTCAAACATTATTCAGAAGATTCCAGAATTGAGGTCTTTCTAAAAGCCTTGGCAGACCCCATCCGCTATCAAATGTTCAAACGGCTTGCCAAAACACCCACGTACGGTGCAGAGTTGGCACGTGATATAGGGATTAGCCATTTGGAAATGGAAAAACACATCTCCTATATTCAACGTGCCAGACTGTTAACGGCCATGAAAGGTGAGAAAAACAGAATTTATTTCCAAATTACAAAAGAAGACCTTAAGAAGAGACTGGAAGAGTTAAAAAGCGATTTGCTTCAATAAACAAGCCCTAATTAAAGAAAAAAAGAGCGGTTAATCAGACCGTTCTTTTTTTTTACTTGTAAAAGTCCCTATTCTTGTAACTTCACGCTTTCTTCACAAAACTATATGTATCATTTGACTACCGTTACAGGGCAAAAAATGCGCTAAAGAAAGGTGGTCAAGATGGAAAAGGTTTACAGGCATGAGAAAAAATACATGATTAACCCGCAGCAACAAAAAGTGATCCGTTCCAGGCTTGAAAAGCTCTGTCAAAAGGATCCAAACACGGATGAAAACAACGCTTACCGGGTCAGTAGTCTATACTTCGACGATTATGGAAATAGCGGTGTGGAAGACAAATTATTGGGGAGTTTAAGGAGACAAAAAATTCCGAATCAGAATATACAACGGCTCGGATGATTGTATCAAACTGGAGAGAAAGATCAAGCATGAAACGGTTTGTTTAAAAGAATCGACTTTGATTTCAAGGCAAACCTACAATGCCATCTTCAATCAGGACTTGAATCGTTTAAAGGAACATGATAGCCCGGTGGTGAGAGACTTTGTTAATCTTTATCAAATTCGAAAACTGCGACCAAAAGTGATCGTGGACTATGTGCGCCAGTGTTATCTCTGGAGTGTCCCCCAACTCCAGCTCTAAGGGAGGAATTATTTAGTTTTTCAGCAGACCCTACATAGCTCACAATGTTTAGTATTAAAAAAGGCAGGTGAACCACATGAGAAAGGCAATGGCCGTCTTAACCGCTTGCGTGATCGTTGCGTTAGTCATTTTTAGCGCTCATTATGCCGTCGATTCGACTGCAAAGGCCTTGGAAAAAGATTTCAAAGATAACACTTCCCAGTCGTTTATTCAAGACAAACGGCCTGAAACGTGGGAAAAATATCTTTTTCCTCAAGACGAAGTGATTGAAATCCGGATAACAATAGATGAAGACCAATATGATTACATGGTCGATCATGCTGTGCAGGAATTATATGTTCCCGCAAATATGGTATACAACTCAATAAAGATAAACAACATTGGAATACGCCCAAAAGGGAACTCATCACTTCGAACGGCGATACAGGCCGGGGATGGGCAGTTCAGTTTCCGCTTGGAATTGGATGAATATCTGAATCAAAGTCTGTATGGCATCAGCGCCATTAATCTCAATAACTGCATGTCTGATCCGTCGTACATTCGTGAAATCATGAGCTATGAAATCATTGAAGAAATTGGATTGCCCGCTCCGGAAAGGGTGTTTTGCAACCTTTTTATCAATGATGAACTGATCGGATTGTATCTAGCTGTCCAACAAATCGATGAAGTGTTTACATCCGCCTGGTTTAGAGATGGTACGGGAGATCTTTACAAACCGGAAGGAACGGGTGCCAATCTGGTTTATCTTGATGATGACTACAACTCTTATACGGGACTTGGAGAGAGAACCCCCGTCGATACACAAGGTAGGCAGGATGTGGTGGCGATGATCAAGGCACTGAATACCGGTGAAAACCTTGAAGATGTTCTTTACACGGATTTGATCCTGAAATATCACGCCATCAATACCGCACTGCTCAGCTTGGACAGTTACATGGGCGGAATGTTCCACAATTATTATCTGTACGGTGAAGATGGCAAATACATGGTCATTCCGTGGGACTACAACATGTCCTTCGGCGGTTTCGGCACCGGATCAGCGCCTGTGAGTTCCTCTGATACACAATTTTACATTGACGAACCCACGGCTGGAACCCTATCGAATTATCCGCTGGTCAATGCCTTATTGACCCAAGAGGACTACCTTGAGACCTATCACGATTATCTCCATGAATTATTGAACGGCCCTCTTGAACTCGGACGATTTACAAAGCGAGCGCAAGAACTCACCGCCATGATCGATCCGTATGTCAAAAACGATCCCAATCCCATGAATTCATACGCATCCTTTCAATCGGCACTTTACGACTCTACCGATACATCGCTAACAGCAATCTCGTTTGAAATCCCCTCAGCCCATCGCTCGATGGGTACGGGAAAACCTTTGATCACGTTCGTTCAAGATTGGACGGCAAACATGTCAAAACAACTGTCAGGTGAACTGGCTTCCAAAAACGGAGGAGAAGGCAACCAGGCCGGAATGAGAGTCGGCGGTATGCCGCCAGATGGACAATTTCAGGGCAAAATGGAAGCCATGAACGGTCAAGAAATGCAGGCGTTTCGGCAGGAAATGATGAATGAACCAGGTCAAAGACCCCCCGGATTTGACGAAAGACGTCAGATGGGAGAAAGATTCATGGGAATAGGCGCAAACGCATCTGAAACCATGATGGCCAATCCCATGCAACCGCCTGAGCCGATGCAAATGGACCCCTTTCAAGGGGGTGAACAAACCCACCCTCCCCAAGAAATGGGAGATTTCCCGCAAGCATTTCAGAAAGAGGCGTCCCGAACGAGCCATCCGTATCAAGCGTCATTGATGTCGATAATGGGCGGAAAAAATCCACTCCAGTATATGAGCGTGATCATTCTGGCTGTTTTTGTCATTGCTTTTGCATGGGCAATCAAAAAGAAGGCGTAAACACCATACCAATGCTAGGGTTGAAGACTATCAATCCAAAGTTTAACAGCACTTTTAACGGAATCGGCCGGTCTTCTGTCCGCAAATTCCCCCACAAAATGCTTGATCCCATAAGAACTCACACCATTGGCCGTCATGTACGGGCTAACCGGAACAAACTGCATGCCCATATGCTGGCCAATGGTGATGAGTGATTTTAGACACATCTCGCCACCCCCGTTGACGTCTCCCACGGTGGTAAACGTCATGAGTTTCTTTTTATATAGGGTATTATTGGACCAACAATTCACCAGTGAATCGAAAAAGACCTTCATCTTTCCAGAGATACTTCCATAATAGGTTGGCGATCCAACGACAATCACATCCTGATCTTCTAAATCGCCCTTTTCAACGATTTTTATCTGTTTAATCGCATTATAATAGTCGTTAATGATCGCATAGGTATCTCTCAAATCATCCATGGTGTTATCTTCTATTCTTCTGATGATCACCGTATGACCATTTTCTTCTGCGGCTTGTGCAAAGAGCTTCCCGATCAGATAATTATTTCCCGTCACCGTATGAAACAGAACCAGCAATTTCATCTCCATCACATCCTTGGCAAAAAGTTCAAAAAAAGCAGCATACCCTCTGATTATATCGCATACTTTTTTTCCTTCAACTATCATCCATCAAAATAGTATAAAATATGGTAGCAGCACAATGAAAGGGGTGATACAAAATGAAAATCCTCATCATCTATGATTCCTTTTTCGGAAACACCGAAAAAATAGCCAAACAACTACATGAAGTCCTGTTAACTGAAGGAGCAACAGAAATCAAGCAAGTGGATAATTTTACAAACGATGACCTGAAAGGGGTTGATTTAATGGTTCTGGGCTCTCCCACCAGGGCATTTAGCCCATCGCCAAAAATGAAAACCTTCATCCAAAACATCCCGACTGCAAGAGGCACATCACAAAGATTTGCGGCTTTTGACACCCGAATGAACGTCAACGAGGTCAACAACCGTTTTTTGACATTCCTGTCGAGGCAGTTCGGCTATGCGGTGGAGAAAATGGCAAAAAAGATGCTCAAAAAAGGATATGAACAAGCGGGCAAAAGCGAAGGGTTCTTTGTAAAGGACTCAGAAGGCCCCTTGAAAGAGGGAGAATTGGAAAGAGCGGTTGAATGGGTGAAAAGATGCTTATGAGTCAAGGGTAAACGCAGCCGCTACGGATGGGTACATCTGAAATGATGAAAATAAAAGATTTTGAATGATGCAGTTTCTATTTCAAAGAAAGATAGCTGGGTAGAGATACTGCCTGGAGTACTGAAACCAAGTTAAGGCTTGCTGAACAATGCGATTTTCTTGATTCAGCAAGCCTCTGACAATTGCATCAGTACATCAAACAGGAATAATAGTCGCTGTTGAGTATTCCCTGATTGGGGGCACAATAGTTTTCTTCAAAATGAAGCATCCGCACTGCATGATCGTTGTGATCGAGTATGTTATATTGAAAAGGACCGACAAAATAATGGGTTTTCTTGTGTTGATGATGGAGAATATAATAGTCCCTGAAACGAATGTACTCATCATCGAAAATCCTGCCGAGAAAACTCAGATATTTCTTTTTTACGTCGTATTTCCAGGCATCTTTTGAACTTGAATCAAGGGTCAGATTTGATCCGATAAACGTTTTTTTCACATAATAATTCTTGCTGCTTGTCTCGGGGTAATAATAGCCGTCACCTGAGAAATAGTGTTTAGTGTACAATTTGATAACATGGCCGTCTTTCAAAAACTTCTCTCCTGTGTTTTCAATGAGGATACCCCAAGGCTGATTTCTTGCGCCATCAATTGATAGAATATCCCAAGACAAAAGAGAATCTCTCAATGGCCAAACACGATAAACAGCTTCATCCGGAGAATAGTCCATGTCATATCTGAGCAACCAGCTATACGCATGCTGATCGGGTTCCACAGAATAACCCGAATCGATTTCCTCAAAACTGTAAAGCCGGTCTTCGGGCATGTAAGCCCCTATTGATATCGAAAGAACCGGGGTTGAATCGCTGACACCGAAACGATAGAGAGGCATATTGGGGAAAAAGAATCGATTGATCTTGTTGTAGTCCAATACGGAATTATATTCAAACACGGGTGAATCAAGGGGATCAAAATGAAATTGATACAGGATGTCTTTTTCAGGCTTATACGTTAAACGCCACAAACCAGCTTGAGTAGGAAGATCGCCATAATAAGAAAGGGTGAACAGATTTAAAGTGGCTTCTACATCTTTGAGTCCTGGTATTGTAATGGCTTTTGTAATGTCCTCGGTAGTTTCCAGCCACTCATAAGCTTGATTATATGTTTCAGTGAAATAGAGGTTATTCTGATCAATTCCGTTCATCAACGCATCCGGATCTTTTAAACCGTCTTTTGTCCACCAGAGTCGGATGTTCAAGGTATTTTCTAGTGTTAATTCATAGATGGTGATATCTGCAAGACTGATGATGGATGAGTTTGTAAAGGTTTTTTTCCGGTTAAGCAAATTTGCACCGGCATAAGTAGCCACCCTTTCTGAAACGCATAGATAGATTTCATTTTGAGCGGCGATGTCGTCCAAAATCTCCTCTAATCGATCTCTGGCATAGAGTTGATTGTGTTCCTGATTGATTTCGACCATAAACAGGGCCATCTTGATTTGATAAGAAACCAGTTCCAGATAATATCCCCTTAACAGCAACAGGGCGGTTATTACTTCTTCTATCGCATAAGGCGGTTGAGACAAATTACGAATCAGGACATCGGCGTAGGCATTCAAAATATCCTGCGAGTCGGTTATGAAATTTCTGATTTCATTGATGTTTTTCATCACATCCAACTGTTCAATATTTGTCAAAACGGTATTGGCATATTGATTCATTTCCTCCACCGATGGCCAGCCTTTTGGATCGCCGATTTCGTAAGATGTTCGTTCCAACAGCTTAGAGTACTCATTCCATCTGGCATCAACAGACGATTTTACATTCGACTGTAGAAAAGCATCCATGGTGGCATAAAAATTCTTGTCAATTGTCGCATTCATTTCATCCAGTTTTGTTGAGACCGAATCCAAATTCCTGGAAATTTCATCAACGGAATTGAAAATTGCCGTGATCTTCTCCCGTTCATCTTTTTTTAGCTGTTTTTCTTTATAACCCTTTAAAAAACCCACGAGTTTTCCCACAAGCATTGTGGCGGATCCTCTTGTTGTTACCGTTTCTTCTTTCAAACCAACAGCGACTTGAAGCTCCTGAAGCGCTTCTCCCAGGTATGTAAAACCGTAATGATTCTCCAGATCCTCGTGATTGTTTCCCAAAGTCGGCTTATTATTACCTCCGGAAATGATGATACACGAAGTCATAAGAAGGATTAACGAACACACAACAAAAAAATAAATTGTTTTTTTCACGTTCATCACCTGACCTTTCAGAATAGTATTCGTTTTTGTTAAAGAAAAAAATATTCCTAGGACCACATCGTTAGCCTTCCTAAAAATTATATGGGGCATCCGGACGTTTGTCAAGTGTTCACTTTTCAACTTGAGCAAACCAATCCCAAACAAAGCGTTCCGATTCTTCCGGATAAGGGATCGTTAATATTTTTGTTATACTCTTTGACAGCCTCGAAAAAAGACGCATATTATTTTTTAACGCAAGAACAAGATCGTCTTGATCATAATGAGCAAAACAGTCTTTCATCTCATCCTGAATATCCTGATCCACCCAACGTTCAAAAAATCTTCCGTTATGCCAGATTTCTATTGATTCATTCTGGTTCACAAGATAATGCCATTCGATCAATTTCAACGTGAGGTTTTTCATATGTTGATCTACACACATCTTCGCTGTCCAGTATTCTCCCCGAAGGATCTTTTTCATGGACCAGATACAGTGATACCAAAAATCCTGAAGGGTGTTCTGAACAACATTCTTGGAAGGCAGGGAGGTGGTCTCAGAGACTGACGAAGAAGGGTTGATTACAAGGTTGGAAAAAAGTCCGTCTTTATCAAAAATCACTTTCATCCCCTTCTTAAAAACGGCTTGAACTTCGCTGCTCTTGAACATCTCTGTCGCCTGATTGGCAGGCAATATGGCAAAATCCACGTCCAAGGCATCTTGAAACATGACCCGGCGTTCCTTGCCGTTTCCAACCGGCAGTCGTTCCAGAAAAGTTATGGCATAATTTCCTATCTCATCAAGCCATTGGGTGTCATTGAGGTATTTTTCAGGATCCGTTGAAAAGACAACGATATCCAAATCTGAAAGTTCATCAGCCGGTTGATTGGTTCTCGCTCTCGATCCGATGATGGCTGCCGCCCGCATCTCAGGACAAGCATTTGAAAACCAAATAAATTTTTGAATGATTTCCTCGTATTTGTTCGTCATTTTCATCTTCCTTTTCCTCTATATTTTTACTCCATCATATTTAAGAACCAAAAGGGTGATATCATCTGATTGTTCAGCATCTTTAACGTGCTGCTGAATTGAATCCATTATTCTATCAATCAGCTGTTGAGTTGTATCCTCTGAATGTCTTTCCAAAGTTTTTTCAAGACGGGTTTCGCCATACAGCTCACCTTGTTCATTCATTGCTTCCGTCACCCCGTCGGTGTACATCACCAGCATGTCTCCCTTGTTCAGCAACAGGCTTTCCCCCTCATATGGCATACCATCCATAGCGCCCAAGGCAATCCCGGTCGTTTTAGGTAACTGTTCGACTCTGCCGTCCATTCTCAGGACATACGGCCGGTTGTGTCCGCCGTTACTGTAACGGATTTCCCCACTGGAGATGGTTAAAACAGCCAGAAATTCTGTAACAAACATCCCGGACTGGTTTTCACTGCACAATTCATCGTTCACCGCACGCAAGATTTCTTCAGGGGCTTTATAGCTGTCTACCTTTGATTTTACCAAGGTCTTTGTCACAGCCATGAATAGCGAAGCGGGAACGCCTTTGCCTGAAACATCACCAATGCTGAAACACAGATGATCATTGTCGATCAGAAAGAAATCGTACAAGTCTCCGCCAACTTCTTTTGCCGGGTGTAAAACAGCGTATAGGTCAAATTCCTGGCGTTTTGGATAAGGGGGGAAGAGCTTGGGCACAATACTCATCTGGATCTCTCTGGCTACCTTTAATTCCCCATCAATCAGTTCTTTTTGTCGCTGTATTTCCCGTTCTTTCACTAGATTGTGGATGATGTAGATAAAGGTTGCCATTCCCAGAGAATTGGTGACAATCATTGGAACACTCACATTTTTGATAATTTCGTATATGGTCTCAAAAGGCTTGACCATGACCAGATTCAACCCCATGTGAAAGGTCTCGAACAACGCAATAAAAATAACCGATGTCTTGATATCCGGAAGAGTTCCCTTTCGTTTGTGATAAATCAACCCGCCGATGATACCGGCTAGCACTGTCGCGATAGAACAGGGCAAAGCGGTGAGACCGCCTATTGTATAACGATGAAGACCACCAATCAAACCAGCCCCGATTCCCACAAGGGGTCCGCCTATTAATCCTGCGATTGCAGGGCCCAAATCACGGATATTGGCGATGGCACCGTATATTTCAATGCCACTTAAGGTACCGAATATAGAAAACAGACCAAAAACAAGACTTAACAGTGTTTTTTGCTGCCAATCCAGTTTTTTCTTATTCAATATATGGGAATAGACCTTCGTTCGGGTAAATACATATGCCAAAACGATAATAACAGCCATATTTTTAATCAGGTTAATCAATAAATCCAGGATATTGTTGATAGGTATCACCCTCAGGTCAATTTTTTAAGATATGATTTTATTTCTGCCGCTATTTTTTGCCTTGTATAGGTTATCGTCGGCTTTTTTGATGAAGTGTTCAGTTTTTTCATCGGAGTACTCAGCCACCCCACCACTGATGGTAATGGTTAATCCGTCATCAAAGATCAGAGCCTCAACAGTTTTTCTAAGCCTTTCAGCCACCTGATAAGCTTGTGATTGGTTAATTTCGGGGAAGATGATTAAAAATTCTTCACCGCCATATCGTCCCACCATATCTAAATCTCTGATTTGTTGTTTGATTACAAATGCAAGACGTTCAAGTACAGTATCTCCAACCACATGACCATAATCATCATTAACTCTTTTGAAGTGATCGATATCCAACATCATGATTGAAACATCTCTTTTATAGCGTTTTGCCCGATCGATCTCCAAATTTAATAACTCAAGTATCTTTTTATGATTATACAATTTTGTCAAACCATCCGTGACAGAGGCTTTTTTAAGACATTTAATCATGCCGGATAATTTTAATTGCGTATGAACCCTGGCCAGCAGTTCCATTTTTTTTATGGGTTTGGTAATGTAATCCACTGCCCCGGCTTGATACGCTTTATGGATGCTCTCATCGTCTGTTCTTGCAGTCATAAACATGACGGGAATTTCCTTTGTTGCCTCTTTGGACTTTAAAATTGAACACGCTTCATAGCCATCCATGATGGGCATTTGAACATCTAATAAGATCAAATCGGGGGATTTCATTTCTGCGATCTTGATGCCTTCTTTGACATTCAACGTGGCCCAAACGATGTTGTTGTCTGCTTTGATGATATTGGCGGCAACCTTGATGTTTTCGTTGTTATCATCTATAATGAGTATTTTCTGACTCTCCATTTTTTTACTCCTTTTCTCCGTTCGGGTCTTTCTGTTGGATGAACGTTATAAATTGCTGAAACTGCTTTTCCATATTGGTAATGTCAAAATCAGACGCATACTGATAAAGGGTGTTGGCATAATCCAAGAGTTTTGGTAACTGATGTTCTTGTGAAAAGGCCTTCAAATCTGTTGCAAAAGCCTCCACATCACTACCCAAAATCAATTCGTTGATGGTTTCCCATCTTTGAAAAAATCTCTCCGATAATATTTCTTTCTGTGAATCGTCCATCTTTTCAAATTCCTGAATGGTTTTGGGTGATTGTTCGGATGAAGTGAGAACTTTTGAAGGTAACTGTTTGGCAATTTCTCCAATCAACTCCCGTTTCACAAAAGGTTTTCTCACATAACCATCACATAGCTTACGGATTTCTTTTTCATCTTCCGACATAGCCGATGCCGTCAAAGCTACAATGGCGATATGTGTTGTCTCCGGGTTGCCTTTAATGATCCGGGTTGCTTCATACCCGTTCATAACAGGCATTTGCATATCCATTAAAATGAGATCGGGTTTTAATTCTTTAGTGATATTGACGGCAATCTGTCCATTTTCAGCTGAATACATGTCAAACCCATAGGGTTCCAAAAAGCCTTTTACGATTTCAACGTTGGAGAGAATATCCTCCACAACCAATATTTTTGCTTTTTCAAATTGGTATGTTCTCATTTGCATGGGCTGGTCTTCCAATTTCCTGATTGCATCTTCTGTATATGGAATTTCCCTTAAACTTAAGACAAATGTTGACCCTTCACCAGGCTTGCTTTTAACTGTAATATCGCCTTTCATCATGCCGGCCAGTTTTTTACTAATGGTCAGTCCCAATCCTGTTCCACCGTATTTACGGGTATTCTGCCCATCCTGCTGTGTAAACGATTCAAATATCTTTTGAACGTTGTTTTCACTGATACCGATACCGGTATCTTCAACCATCAAGTTAAAGTCAATAGTCTTTTCGTCTTTGTCTTTTCTTAAGGTTTCTGTACTTATTTTCACATGACCCTTATCGGTAAATTTAACTGCATTTCCCACTAAGTTCAGCAATATCTGCCGGACTCTTAATTCATCCAAGCACACAATCTCTGGAATATTTGGGCAATGCTCGGAAAGTAATGTGATTCCTTTTTCTTGAGTCTTAAACTTAAAGATTTGCAAGATCTCTTCGATAATCATTGTAATATTCGTTTTAACCACTTGTATATCCAGTTTTCCAGCTTCTATTTTCGACAAATCTAAAATATCGTTGATCAGATTCAGCAGGCTCTTTCCCGCATTTTTAATACCATCGAGGTATTGCTGCATCTTGGAATCATTGCACTTATCCTCTAATAATTCTGAAAATCCGATAATGGCATTCATAGGCGTCCGGATTTCATGACTCATGTTGGCTAAAAATTCCGATTTGGAGCGATTGGCATTCTCTGCCGTTTGCTTGGCTTCCATCAAGCCTGTGATGTCCCGTCCAACCCCTTGTATTTCAATGATTTCGTTGTTGTCGTCACGAATGGCGTTGTCTTCCCAGGCCAGCCATCTCCAACCATCAACTGTTTTAGCCCGTTGTTGGATATAAGTGCGATAGGGTGGGGCATATAACTTCTCCATGGCTTTCAGCGTTGATTCAATATCCTCTTCATGAACCAAAGGTGTAAACTTTTTCCCAATCAGTTCCTCTTCTTTTTTTCCAAACGCCTCACAATATGCCGGGTTAACATAAGTAAATCGGCCTTCTTTATCGACTCTGACAATAAGATCATTTTGTGATTCTAACAAACCTCTATAGCGTTTTTCACTCATTGCAAGTCTTTGGTGGGCTTTTTGTATCTCTGTAATATCTCTCACAAAGACAATCAGCTTTTTAGGGCCTACATCAATAAAGGTAACGCTAATCTCAACATCAATGTGATCACCGGCTTTCGTTTTGTGTGCCGTTTCAAAACGATCGTATCCTGTTTGAAAGACTTTTTCCATATGTTGGTTAACTTCATCTGGATTTTCCGCCGCTTCAAAATCGGGAATGGACATGGTCAGCATCTCTTCACGACTGTAGCCCAATTTCTTGCAAAAAGCATCATTTGCTTCGATGATCTGTCCTGTTTCGTCGGTGATAAAAAACCCATCCATGGTTGTGGACAGGATCGTCTTGAATTCTATCTGTGACTGCTTTCTCTCTGTAATGTCCTGATGTGTTCCCATCATTAGAAGGGGCTTTTTATCCTTTGTCCAGGTGATTACTTTCCCCCTGTCCAAAACCCAAATCCAACCACCGTTTTTACGCTTCATACGACTTTCACATTCATAATAATCCGTTTTTCCCTGAAAATGATCTTGCAGTAACTGCGTGCTTTTTTTTAAATCCTCCTGGTGGGCAAACTTCATCCAAGTATTGATGGTAGTGGGCTGGATATCTTCCAATCGATAACCGATCATCTCTGCCCATTTTTCATTAATTACTGTCTCACCTGTTTGAACATTCCATTCCCAGGTCCCCACATTGGTTCCTTCAATAATCCCTTTAAGCCGTTGTCTTTTTTCTTCCAGTTCCCTTTCTTTCTCTTTTAAAAAAGTAATATCCTGATGGGCACCAATCATTCGAACCGGTTTGTCATTTTCATCCCTTATAATCAGCCCACGACAACGAATCCAAACAGTTGACCCGTTTTTATGCCGATATCTGACAACCTGGTCATAAGGAAAATCAGGGTTTTCCATATGTTTTTTAAAATTTTCATTCACAACTTTCAAGTCATCCTGATTAATCATGTTTTGCCAAGCACTGGATCGATGAGGCATTTCTTCGGGGTCATAGCCCATCGTCGTCCAAAATTTGGCATTCATCCACTCGTTTTCTATGTTCTCCAAATCCCAGTACCACAGACCATCCAATGAAGATTCCTGTATAAAATTGAATACCGTTTGGTCCTTTTGAACCAACTGATAAAGTTCTTCTTTTAAGTAATTTTCCTTTTCCGGCTTCTTCATAAACGCACTCCTTTTTTTACTCTATGGAACCATTGCTTTTCCGGGAGCACATATAGGTACTCCTCTAGGTGATCTGTAAAAGTGGTTACTGCTTGATTTGATGCATAACTTGAAACTGAAAGATGGTTGAGAATAACATGAAAATAGTCAATACAATAAATGAAATGACCGTTATCTTAAAACAGATCGCTTTTTGTTCTTTTTTGCATTGAAACCCTCGCTTTTGTTCTTTCCTAATTTACAAATAGTTAATGCACTTGGAATCTTAAAACCGTTTTTAAATTAACCGGGTTCGCTTTTCTAGGATCAGATAAATAGATTTCCCTATGTTTTTTTGACAACCTGTTCAAATGATTTTTTTGCGCATAATCTTCCATTTTCATAAAACTTTCAGGTTCACTGTCATAAGTTCCTACATGAAGCATCTGAATACACTGGCCCTCTGAGATAGAAACAAATTCAACCTCATCTAACAAATCATGGGGTTTTTCCTTTTTGACCCTTTCAATGACTTTAGCTGCGTACTCTCCAGTTACAAAATCCGGTTGTCGGATCATCAGATTGAAAACGAAATCGCTTTTATTCAAATCTGCAAACGACTTCAAATCTTTTGCTTTAGCCTCCTCACTAATATCCCAAACTCCCTCCAAAGGATAGATAGTGTATTCATAATAACCTACAGGCGCTAAATCCTTTTTCGGGCTCATTCGAATGGTATAGGATAGGGAATAAAGCACACCAATGTATTCTTTGAAAAAATCATCGTTTGGATCGCCTGATCCTGTAATGGTAAAAAAATTGAATGCCGGTATATCCACTAACTCCGGTTTCTTTTTAGGTAAATAAAACGGTTTTTCAGATTTTCTCCACTCATGTTTCATGATTTTACTCCCTTTTGGATAGCTTTTCCCCTTTAATAATCAACAGTCAAGAGACTCTAAACATTCCAAAACAAACCAGTTCATGGCAAAAACCCCGTTATTTATCATTTTCATCATTTCATCTTTTAAAGCCAACTTAGCTTCAGTAACCTCCCCCGGTTGACAAACAACCTGAGACAAATCTACATCATGTTCAAAGTACCAAATATCTGCAAAAAAGCTTCTGTCATCATCAATTTTGAAACTTTTCAATAGATGACCCTTCTCAGGATCCACATCGATTCCCAATTCCTCTTTGATTTCTCTGAGAACCGCTGTCAGTGAATCATCTCCGGTGACGGCAGATCCTCCTGTAATTTCCCACTTATTCGGGAATGTTTTATTGGGAGCCCGTTTGGATATGAGAAATCGGCCATCCGTGTTTCTGATGAATGCAAACACCACCAAATGATATTCACCCGGACCTAATCGTGATAAAGGATTTTCCCGCTCAACCAGACGTCCGGTTTTCTGTCGGTTCTCG
>Ga0116162_10001089_pt1 | contig 18236 bp, 18 predicted proteins | sample AD_UKC105_MetaG_FD_89875 | JGI IMG/M metagenome (GOLD analysis project Ga0116162, IMG submission 89875) | Active sludge microbial communities of municipal wastewater-treating anaerobic digesters from Hong Kong - AD_UKC105_MetaG | ecosystem: Engineered > Bioreactor > Anaerobic > Digestate... | reverse complement strand
CAGGTCGATGCCACGGCGCGGCCGGCAGCGGCGCCCGCCGCAGAACAACCTGACGCAGGAGCGGATGACAAACAGGCCACCAGTGAAGATGTCGATGCCGACATTGACGCTGACGCGCTGGCCAGCAGCGGTAATAGGGAGTTCGTCGAATCCTTGTTGCCACTGATCGAGGCCGAAAACCAGCGCATCCTGACACTTAGGCAGGAACTGCTCGAGCTGATCGCCCGGCTCGAAAGCGCGACCTCACTGGGCAAGGCTCAAACCAAGCGCCTGAAACAACTCGCACGCACCTACCGTGTAGAGGGCAATCCGCTCAAGGACGCCGACGCGCGCGCGACGCTGATCAGCAGGGTCGACAGCGTCCCGGCGTCGCTCGCCCTCGCCCAGGCCGCCAACGAAAGCGCCTGGGGGAAGTCGCGTTTCGCCCGTGAGGGCAACAACCTGTTCGGCATCTGGACCTATGATGAGGACAAGGGCATAGTCCCGCTCCGTCGTGCACCGGGCAAGAAGCACCTGGTGCGCAAATTCGACAGCATCGGGGACTCCGTACGCTACTACCTGCACACGCTCAACAGTCACCCGGCGTATGCATCGCTGCGCGAGATCCGCGCCGGGATGCGCGCCAATGGACAGGCGCTCGATGCCCTGATGCTCGCCGGTGGTCTGACGAACTATTCGGCCAGGGGCGAGCAATACGTCGAACTGATCCGCGACATGATCCGCCGCTTTGATCTGGCGGTCTACGATGCCGCCGTCGCCAACGAAGCCTGACCTCAGTCCGATCCCGATGTTGCCGACAACGCAAGGATCTCTTCGAGGTAACTGAGCCGACGCAGCGACACAGTGATCTTCTCCTCGAGTTCATAGTCGTGCTCGCCGCCGAGCATGTGCAGCATGTCTTCAAAGAAGAACACGTAGAAGCTGTCGACGAACCGGATCTGCCGTTGGTTGTCCATCACCAGGTTGTCGAGACCGTACAGGTCGATGACGCGCGGGTTCGGACCCTGCCGCCAGCGTCTTGCCTGACGGACGAATACGCCAAGCTGCGCGCGTGCGATCGGGTGGTCGCGCAGCAATCCTACCGCCTCCTCGCGGTTGAGCGGATTGGCGATGTTGAACCAGACATTTACCGCGCGCGCCAATACGAAAAGATTCGGTTCGCCGTTGATACAGGACATCGCGAATACCGCTTCCGGCACAATGTCACCGAGCGCATCACGCAACTGGAAATACTGGTTTGCCAGGATCCGCGCATCCGCATTGCTGTAGCGATCCAGCGGATACTTGACCACGAACTCGGTATAGGACTCGGCGCCGGAGCGAAACCGACGCTTGCGTGTACCGCGCCACACCTGGCAATGATTGCCGCTGGTCGACACCAGCGCAGCGCGTCTGCACTTGGGATTGATACAGGCAATATCCAGCGCCGGCCGGTCGTCCTCCCGGCCTTCGGTGGTGTGATCGAGCGCCGCCTTGTCAGTCATGCCCGGCAGCCGTGCAATCGAACCCCGGATAAGCGGCGAGGAAACCCGCCAGTCCCTCGGTGACAAAGACATCCAGCGACCAGTCGTCGTCGCTCAACGCGTCGATGAATTCCGGCGCCATCAGGTAGACGTACGCCTTGACCCGGGAACTGCCGGCATCGACCTCGACAACGGATCTGCAATACATCTCACCCTCGAACACATCCAGCCGTGCCAGTTGCCGGTCCGTCACCCCACGATAAAGCATGCCATCGACCCGGTCGCCATGTGACACGACGATGCCGGGATACACCTCACCCCTCACCCGGCGTCGTCTGTGGCCATCCAGCACTGCCGGCTCGGCCACCGCTGCGAAGCCACAGACCGCGTGCATCACCCGCGGCACCATCAGCGTTCCGAATACGAACAGGTTCATCACAGCGCCTCTGTAACAGGGACCGCCAGCCGTTCACGATCGGCGCATCGCCGGGCTGCTGGACATCAGGGTCGATAGCGCCGAAGAGTGAAACTCGCGCCGATACAGCACGAAGACCACCAGGGCTGCGGCTGCGACGAACAGCCAGGAACTCACCATCCAGGCCAGCACAGCCAGTGCAAAATAATACGAGCGCAACCCGAAATTGAAGTGATGCGCCGCCATCGAGACCACGCGTGCAACACGTTCAGCGGCCTGGCGGATCTCCTCTTCGGCGACATCTGCCGTGCCCGGGTTGGGCGCAGCACCGATCAGCACAGCAGCAAATCCGACCTGTCGCAGACTCCAGGTGAACTTGAAGAAGGCGTAGACGAAAATCACCACCAGCAGGGCCACCTTCGCCTCCCACTGCAGGCGCGTCTGCTCCCCTGCCAGCGGCAAGTCATCGAACAGTACGATGGCCTGGTCGAGATAGCCGAGCAGGGTCAGCACCCCGGCCAGGATAACCAGTGCGCTGGAGGCAAAGAAGGATACATTGCGCTCCAGCGTGCTGATGGCCGACATATCGGCCATGCGGTTCTCGCGGTGCATCATCTGCATCATCCATTCACGGCGATACATGTGCATTACGCTGGCCAGGCATACCTCGGTCGCCGAACGATGCTTGGCGTAGCGCGAATAGCCCACCCAGCAGCCGAGAAACCAAAGCAAGGCCAACACGTCCGCTGCGACGGCCGGGTCAATTCCCTTCATCGCTGGTTACCCGGCGGTCTACTCGAGATCGACGACGTTGGTCGGCATATGCCTGGAATCGAGTTCATTGACGTCGACCACCTCTTCCCGGCTGTGTGCCACCGCCAGCTTGTAGGGCAATTTGCACTGCAAGGTCGCCATAGCATCCAGAAAGGCCTGGGCCTGGGCCGTCATGAATTTGCCACGACGGGTCACGGCGCCATAGGTGCGCCGCGGGAAATAATCGTCCAGTGGAATCACTGCGAGACGCTCTTTCCCTGTGAGGCAGATCTCGTTGACGATGGAAATACCGAGTCCCTGCTCGACGTAGCGTTTGATCACTTCCCAGCCGCCGGCCTCCAGCACCACGTCGTAGGGGACACCGTGCTGTTCGAACACCAGATCAACGGTACGCCAGTGGTTGAGCTGCCGCGGCGGCAGGATCAGCCCGTAGGGACTGATCTCTTCGAGGGTGACCTTGGTACGACGCGCCAGCGGGTGATCCAGCGGTACGATCAGGACCTGCTCGAACGAGAAAAACGCCTTGTATTCCAGGTCCCCCTGGCCTTCCACCATGGGTCCTACGGCGAAATCGGCGACGTCGGAGCGCAATTTGGCCAGGCCATCACGCCCGGTCTCGTTCAACAGCTTGATATGAATGCCCGGGTGGCGGTCGCGAAAGCAGGAGACGAATTCCGGCAGCAGGTAAAGGATGGTCGATTCGCCCGCGACAATGGTCAGTTCTCCGCCGTCGAGGCGTCCGCTCTTGCTGGCGAAAGTCTGTGCGAGGTTGTCGATACCCTCGAGCAGAGGCTTGGCGATTTCATACAACAGTTCGCCGTCCGGCGTGATGCGGATCTGCGGGCCGTGCCGCTCGAACACGATCACATCCAGTTCACGCTCGAGTGCCTTGATCTGCAGCGAGATTGTCGGCTGCGTGAGAAACAGTTTCTCCGCCGCGCGCGATATGTTCTTGGTCTCGACGGTCTTGCAGAAGGCTCGCAACTGCTTCAGTCGATTCTGCTTGTAGCTTGGGGGTGAAATACTCATAAACACTCCATCCTCTTTCGGCGCCTGCACCCCGCGTTCTGTTGAAAGACTCTGCGGTCTGCGCGGGATATCGGGACGCCAGTGCCAACGTTATCGGCACCCAGTTTTTTACGTTGTGCGCCGGAGAGTTTTCTCTACAGATATACCCTAGCTGAAAATGCACGACGGGATATCCGTAGCGCCGGATTCAGAGCCGGCAAAAAATGTTCCTATGTGTCTGCAAAAAAATAGGCGCCCGTCGAGGGCGCCAAAGTTAAGAGCAGAGGGGGCAGAATCCTCTGCCAGGAGGGTTCATTGGTATCCGGTCAGTGGCTGGTAAACAGCCCACCGTTGACCGGGATATTGGCGCCGGTGGTATAGCCGTTGCCTTCGCTCGCCAACCAGGCGACTGCGTTGGCGATCTCTTCCGGCTTGCCCATGCGACGCATCGGTACGCTGTTCACGATCGACTTGAGTACCTCTTCCGGCATCGCCTCGGTCATCGCGGTGGCGATGTAGCCCGGCGAGACCGTGTTGACGGTAATGCCTTTTGCCGCGGTCTCAAGTGCAACCGCCATGGTGAATCCGTGCATCCCCGCCTTCGCCGCCGAGTAGTTGGCCTGACCGAACTGCCCGCGCTGACCGTTTACCGACGCGATGTTGACGATGCGGCCCCAGCCCTTGTCGAGCATCCCATTGATGACATGGCGGGTAACGTTGAAGGCACTGTCCAGGTTGGTCGCGATGACCGCCTTCCAGTTTGCCTCGGGCATCTTCTTCAGGGTGCCGTCGCGAGTGATACCGGCACAGTTAACGAGGATGTCGACCGAACCGAATTCTTCGGTGATCTGCGCCACGGCGCGCTCACAATCGGCAAAGTTCGCGACATCGAGGGCGCACAGTGCAATGGTGCTGCCCTGTTCTTTCATCTGCTTCTGCCAGGCCTCGGCGGATTCTTTCTCCGGCGGAAAATAGCCGGCGACCACGACATGGCCCTGCGCGGCCAGTTCGCGGCAGATAGCCGACCCGATACCACCGTTACCACCAGTTACCAAAGCGACTCTTTTGCTCATTCCGTTCCTCCGTCTTCGTTGTTTTTTACGTTTACCGATCAATCAGCCCATTGTACGGACAAGGGCGACACACCACGTCGCCCTTGTCCAGGTCGCATCAAGCGGCCTTCTTGGTAGCCAGTTTGCCGGCTTTCTCCACGCTCTCGCCGGTGTACTTGACAGCCTCTTCGACCATGCCGGTCAGTTCTTCACGAACCGAGGTCATCATCTCAGCGGTCTCGCGCAGGTTGGCCATGAACTTCTCGTTGCAGCCCTTGAGCAGTTCGCTCTGCGCCGTCATCGCGTCTTTGTAGTCTTTCGCGGCGGTCAGCACTTCGTACTGCTTGGCGCTGGATTCGAGGCAGTCGTTCATGATCGCAGCCTGTTTCGCAGCAAATTGCTCGAAGGTACGCATGTTGAAATCGCCCAGACGCTTGGCCGAAGCGAAGACGTTTTCGTTGAAGTTGTTTACCATTTCCAGAAGTTCGTTTTGCATGACAGTCTCTCCCGAGTCGTGTTACAAGTGAATTGTGCAGTGCACCAATGTTGCAGTGCACAATATCGGTCCGATCCGATGTTTGTCAAGCCCCTGAACGCAATTTTTTTGTGCATTGCACCATTTTAATTGCAAGTCACTGTTTTAAAAGGCTAATCAATGCCATTGCCACCACCTGAAAAACGCTCTCTTGTGCATACCAGACGCATCGAATGCCGCGGATATCGCCGTGACGACGGTCTCTGGGACATCGAAGGCAGCCTGATCGATACCCGGACCGAGGAAATGGAGACCTTCGGTCGCGGAAAGATCGCGCCTGGCGAACATCTGCACGAAATGTGGCTGCGCATGACCGTTGATTCCGATCTGACCGTCAAGGCGATCGGCGCCAAGACCGTGCACGCGCCTTATCCGCCATGTCCGAACTTTCCCGATCGCTTTGGCAAGCTTGTCGGCCAGCGCATCGAGCCGGGCTGGACCGCCAAGGTACGCGTACTGCTGGGCGGGCGATGGGGCTGCACCCACCTGGTCGAATTGCTGGGGCCGCTCGCGACCACCGCAGTGCAGACGGTGTATGCCTGGCGCGGCGAGACCGGCGAACACCTGGCGGACAGCGTCGCGCCGCCCGCGGATTTCATCAACTCCTGCCATACACTCGCGGACGGCACCGAGGTGGTCAACGTGCTGTGGCCGCCGCAGGACCACAACGACTGATCTGCCGCCGCCGTATCCTTTTACCCTATGCAAGCCGGTGGCAGCGGTTCAGACTGAACGCATGTCGTGCAACGCAGGGCATCTTTGTGAAGGCCGGTTATCTCTCTGTCGAGACACATCAGGAACGACCAGGACTGGTGCGCCTGGCGCTCAGCGCCGATCCACCCGGGATTGCCATCCCGCCACAGGGCAGTCAGCGACTGCGTTATGTTGCGCGTTTCAACGACGGTGATGCGGCACTCATGCATGCGCACGAGATCCTGCGCTGGCGGTTGATCGATGTGCAGTCGCGGATCTACCGAGTGACCTTCGAGCGGGCAATCGCCGCCGTCGATGCCCTGGATCTGAAACACCGTGGTGTCTACATCGATCCGACACTTTCCGATACGGCGAAGGCCGAAATCGCCACGACGACACAACATTTCATCAACGCCCGCCACCGCAGGGATCGGCTGTTTCAACTCGCCGGGTACCTGGGCATCGCATTGCTGCTGCTGAACCTCTTCGCACTATCGCTGAAGTAGGCTGTTCCCCGCGCGCTTGATCCCGGGCAACGGCGATTCCTGGCCGACCGTTCACCAAGGTCCATACTTAAACTGTAGGGGGTATGACCTGGAATCCGCTATGCGCATGATATTCGGCCACCTTGTCGGGCTGCTGCTGTTGGCGGCTGCGAGCCAGATCATCTGTGCAGATCAGGACGTGATCGGACAGGCCGAACGCGCGTTGTGGGGCGATGTCGAGTTCCAGATCTCGCGCCTGCGCTCGGAGCTGGGATTCGATCAATTGTCGCCCGCCGTGCGCGGCGCTTTGCACGAGGTGCCACGTCAACGCTTCGTACCCGACGGGCAGCGGCGTCATGTCTACGAAAACCGGCCACTGCCGATCGGTCATGGTCAGACCATCTCGCAGCCACTGATCGTCGCCATCATGACCGAGCTGCTGCAAATCGGGCCGGGCGCCCGGGTCTTCGAACTGGGCACGGGATCGGGCTACCAGGCGGCGGTGCTCGCCGCCCTCGGCGCCGAGGTCTACAGCGTGGAGATCATTCCCGAACTGGCTGAACGCGCACATGTCACCCTCGATGCACTGAACTACAAAGTCGCGACACGGATCGGTGACGGCTATCACGGCTGGAAGGAGGCCGCGCCGTTCGACGCCATCATTGTTACCGCCGCCGTTGATCACATACCGCCGCCGCTGATACAGCAGCTCAAGCCGGGTGGCCGCATGCTCGTACCGATCGGCAGCCGCTACCTGACCCAGAAACTGGTGCTGGTGACACGTGACGAGCATGGCGCGGTCCGCACCCAGGAGATGCTGCCCGTCACCTTCGTGCCCCTGACCGGCCAGCATTGATAGCGGCGGTCGATGCACGGCGCTGTTGCTTATGTCAGTCCCCCACCCTGCCGCACCAGCCCTGGCCGTAGGCCTGATCTCGGCGGCGGCACTCGGTTACGAGATCCTGCTGCTACGGATCTTCGCGATCGTACACTGGCATCACCTGGTGGCAACGGCGATCAGCCTGGCATTGCTGGGCTATGGCGCCAGCGGGACCTTCATCGCCGTATTCCGGGTCGCGCTCGAGCGCCACTTCGGCGCTGTGTTCGTGGCCAACGCGATGCTGTTCGGCATATCTGCACTCGCGTGTACCGCGTTGGCACAGCAGCTGCCGTTCGACCCCCAGGCCCTGACATGGGAACCGCTACAACTACTGTACCTGGCAGCGGCCTTTCTGCTTCTCTCGGTACCGTTTTTCGCCGCCGCCAACTGTGTCGGCCTCGCGCTGTCCGCCTACCGGGACGAAATCCCGCGCCTGTACGGCTACGACCTGCTGGGCGCCGGACTGGGCGCGCTGTTGCTGCTGGTCGCCCTATCGTGGCTCCATCCAGCGGACATCCTCTACCTGATCTTCGCGCTCGGCCTGCTGGTCGGCGCCGCCGCGGCCAGGCACCAGCGTTGGTACCCGTGGTCTGCCGCGGCCGTCGCCATCACCCTCGCCTTCACGGCCTGGATGTTTGCCCGCCCCGCCATTCATCCGGCCGACTACAAGGACCTGACACGATCGCTGTGGGTCGTCGGTGCGGAAACTGAGACAGTGAGCCACGGCATCGCAGGCCTTGTCACGGTGGTCCGCAACGACGTGGTGCCCGTTCGGCTGGCCCCCGGACTAAGCCTCAATACAACGACGCTGCCGCCACGCCAACGTGCGGTTTTCGTCGACGGGGAACTTGCAGGGGCAATCGACGACCATGAGCACACTGCAACATCTGCGCTGTATCTGGGCGACCTCACCTCGGCGCTGCCTTACCACCTGCTGCAATCGCCACAGGTGGCCGTGCTCAACGCCGGCATCGGCACCAGCGTCCAGCAGGCACTGCATCTGGGCGCGGCCTCGGTGACCGCTATCGAGCCCAATGCACAGCTGCCCGCACTGCTGTGCAAACCGAACCCCGGGGATAACCTGGGGGTTTGCGATACCCGCCGCGTACGCTGGCATTTCCAGGCATCACGCGCTTTCCTGGCCGGCACCGGTGCGCCATTCGACCTGATCGCCATCGACATACACAGCGACCCGACGGGGCTGGACGCCCTCAATATCAGCTTCGATCTCACGACTGGCGCCATGACGGACTATCTGCGCCACCTGGCCCCGGGCGGGTTGCTTTCGATCAACGGCAACACAAGAGTTCCGCCAAGACTGTTGTTGCGCGCCATCGACACGGCACGGGTGGCCTTGCTGCAGGCGGGCAGCAACGACCCGGCCACGCACATTGCGGCGATTCGTGGGTGGCAACGCTTCAACCTGCTGGTTTCGCGGTCACCGTTGACCGGGACACAACTGGCCGGCATCCGGACATTTTGCCGCAAGCACGGTTTTGACCTGGTCTGGCTACCAGATATTCAAGCCGGCGAGGTCAACCAATACCAAAGACTGTCAGAACCCCTGTTTCACCGTGGCGCCGCCGCCATCCTCGGCGGTGGTTCGCAGCGCTCGGCGACCGGCGGATCGCTGCGGCTGCAGGCCGTCAGCGATGACCGGCCATACCCCTATCGATTTACCTCATGGCATGAGGCCTGGATGGCCGTGCGCAGCGGCGACCCTGAACGCATCGCCAGCATCGACAGCGGCCTGCTGGTGTGCGTCGCCACCCTGCTGTTCACCGTGCTGATCGGTGCTTCGCTGATACTCATCCCGCTGCGCTGGCTGCCGACGCCGACAACATCGCATCCGACCGCAAACAAGGGTCGCAAAGCACCTGCCTTCGCCTACTTCGCCATGCTGGGTCTGGCGTTCCTGTTTATCGAGATCGCGTGGATCCAGCGCCTGCAGCTGTTTCTCGGCCACCCGGTTTATGCCACCACCGCAGTCCTCGCGGCATTCCTTGTCTTTGCCGGGCTGGGCAGCCTGTGGTCGCAGCGCCAGATGCACACGAGGACAACGCAGTTGTTGCACCTGGCTGCGCTGTCGATCCTGCTGTTCAGTCTCGTCTACATGCTGTTCCTGCCATCGCTGCTGGCCCGCATGGCGGCATGGCCGCTGCTGTCTCGCGCCTGCGTGGTCCTGCTCCTCCTGGCACCAATGGCCTTCGCGATGGGTATGCCGTTTCCGCTGGGCCTGCGCGCACTGGGCCATACATCTGCGGGATTGGTGCCATGGGCGTGGGGGATAAACGGCTGCACATCTGTCATAGCCGCCGCCGCTGCACCGCTGCTGGCAATGGAGGCGGGATTCAGTGGCTTGACGGCGATCGCGGTCATCGCCTATCTGCTCGTTCCGTGGCTGAACCCGGGCTTCCATAAACGGACAGGCGATCACGGCACCTGAACGCATCGGGCGCGGGACACGAGATCAGCGGCAACTGATCTGGCGCACCAGACAGCGTCGGGCACTAACTATACTTCCATAAGGGGAAGCGTCCGATCCGGGCGCGGGGGAGAACAAAATGGGAAGCGATACCGATGGCGTAATCGTCAGCGCCCGATCCATCCGTGAGTCACCTCTCGGCCTCGACCTGACCGAGGGGCAGTGTCAGATCATCGCCGACGCCGCCAGCGCGATCTGTCTGGACGTCGGGGCCCGTCTGCTCGAAGAAGGTCACAGCGATGACACCCTATACATGGTGTTGAGCGGCAGCCTGGAAGTCGTCAAACCGACCGGCGGTGGAGATTCCGTCACCCTGCAGCTGCTGCACAGCGGCGACATGGCAGGCATTCTGGGATTTGTCGACGGCGTTCCACACAGCGCCGGGATCCGCGCACTGACACAATGCGAACTCATCGGCCTGAGCCGTCACGATCTCGAAGGCCTGATAGGGCAGCATCCCGAGCTTGTTTATCAGGTCATGCGCGCCGTGGTGCGGGCCGCGCATCGGATCCTGGGCAAGATGAACACGCAGTTCGTCGAGATGTCGAACTACATCAGCAAACAGCACGGTCGTTACTGAAGACAACACCGGCTCGCGGCGCAGACATCCGACTTGCCGTCAGATCAGCGGTTCGTCTTGTCGCTGCTTGCCGTAACGCTGGATGATCTGTCCGACGTAGGCCTGGGTCTCGGCGTAGGGGGGGATGCCGCCGAAACGCTCTACTGCCGCTTCACCCGCGTTGTAACCAGCCAGGGTAAGCGTGAGATCGCCGTCGAAACGCTGCAGAAGCCAGCGTAGATACGCCATACCGCCTCGCAGGTTCTGCAGTGGCTCGAAAGGATCCTTGACGCCAAAGCGTTTGGCCGTCGCCGGGATCAGCTGCATCAGGCCGAGGGCACCCTTGTGTGAGCGCGCGCGGGGATTGAAATTCGACTCGGCCCTCACCACCTCGAGCACCAGCGCCGGATCCAGATCGAACTGTGGTGCCAGTTCGTGGATAACCATCACCAGATCGGCACGGCGCGCATCGTCCAGTTGCAGGTCGGTGCCGTTCGCACTGACGCAAGCGGGTGATCCCGGCGTCGATGGCGGCAACGAGGCCATCAGGCGTTCCGGCGGCTGCTCCCCGAGGCGCTGTGCCTCGCGCAACCAGGCCGCGGCGAGCACCTCGTCACCCGGCATGCCCCGCCCCTGGAGGTACAGCCAACCCAGCTCGTAGGCCGCTGGACCGTGTCCTTTGCGCGCCGCAGCACACAGATACACGACCGCACGGTCGAGGTCGCGGGCAACCCCTTCCGCATGCAGGTAACGCAAGGCCTGATCGGTCAGGTCGGCGGGTGCCAGCCGTGGCGCGGCATACGCAGCACCGTGCAGCAGACAAAGCGCGACGGCTAACCGCAAAAGCGGGTACGCCAGTCGTCCGCGAAACATTCCTGAGGCTGTACTCATCAGCATATTGTCTTGCGAAGCAGGTTCTATGCCGCAAGCCAATACTCGCCTATATTTCAGTAGGTTACGCCGCATTTTTGTTCAAGTACTTTATCAAGATGTAAAATAATGCGACACACAGCGCGGTCGATCAGCACCCCACCCTGGAGCCAGGCAATACCATGCGACGACTCTCACCCGGCCATTGGTTCTCGCACCTGCTGGCACCCGATCCGCGCTATGCACTGACCGGCGCCCTGTTCCTGCGCCTGCTGGCGCTGATCTATCTGGCGGCATTCATCTCTGCCGCCATCGAGATCACCGGGCTGGTTGGTGCAGACGGCATTCTGCCCGCAGGCGATCACCTGGGCCGCTTGCAGGAACGTGCCGGCACAGTCGCCTGGCTACGCTTTCCCACGCTTTTCTGGCTCGATCACAGCGACACCAGCCTGCAAGCCACGGCCTATGCCGGCTGCTTCTTCGCGGTAATGCTGCTGGCTGGATGGCGCCCGCTGTTGTCGACTGTCGCACTTTTCGTGCTGTACCTGTCGCTGTTTCGTGTCGGTCAGGTGTTCTTCAATTTCCAGTGGGACTACCTGCTGCTCGAAGCGGGGTTCCTTGCAATCTTCCTGACTGCCGGTCCGAACAGGCTGCTGGTGTTCCTGTTTCACTGGCTGTTGTTCCGGCTGCGCTTCCTTTCCGGGCTGTCGAAGATCCTCACCGAGGATCCGACATGGGCCAACCTGACCACACTCAGGTACTACTTCGAGACCCAGCCCCTGCCGCACATGGGTTCCTGGTATGCCCACCAGCTGCCCGACTGGCTGCTGCGAACTGGCACCGGGTTCACGCTGTTCGTCGAACTGGTGGTGCCGTTTTTCATCTTCCTGCCACGCCCGTTCAGACTGTTTGCCGCACTGGCGACGATCGTCATCCAGCTGCTGATCATCCTCACCAGCAACCACAACTTCATCAATCTGCTGACGATCGCACTGTGCCTGTTTCTGCTCGATGACCAGGCGCTACGCCGCGTATTGCCCCGCTGGCTGGTCGGTGACGCCACTGCGCAACCGCAGCGCAGCCTGGTGCTGAAGGCGCTGTTGATGCCGTTTGCGGCAGTGCTGTTGTGGACCAGTGCCACCACGATCCACGAATTCGTCACGGGCAGGCGCGACACTGGCAACTGGAACGCCCCGGTCAACTGGGTGACCGCCTACGGCCTGGGCAACGTCTACCACGTATTTCCCAACATGCAGACGCAACGCCAGGAACTGATCATTGAGGGCAGCATGGACGGACGTGTCTGGCAGCCTTACCTTTTTCGCTACAAACCGAACGGACCGACCGACCGGCCGCGCTTCATCGTACCCCTGCACCCGCGGTTGGATTGGATGATGTGGTTCGTGCCACCGCAGGATGCGTACATGCGCCGCTGGTTCGAAAACTTCCTGTGGCGGCTGCATACCAACTCACCGAACGTCACTGCGTTGCTGCGACACAACCCGTTCCCGCATCAGGGGCCGCGTTACCTGCGCGTGCTGGCCTACCGCTACCGCTTCACCACCGCCGCCGAACGCGAGCGCAGCGGTGCAATCTGGGACACGCAGTTGCTGGGTGAATTTCCCAACGTGCCGCCACGCAAGCCCTGAAGGCCGCGCTCAATGGCGAAAGAACCCGCGGGCACGCAGGAACTCGAGCATGTGTTCACGTTTCTTGCCCTGCATCGCCGTGGCGACCGCGCTGCTCCAGTCACTGAGTTTGACGTTGCTGCCGCGCCCCGCGTAGTAATCGGCCATCACACGGTCGTACCCGGACACCTCCTGTTCCGACAACTCACGATAGCTGTCCTGGTGGAGCACGTAATCGACCGGCATGCGCGGCTTGACCGGATTTGCCTCGTCCGGCCAGCCAAGGCACATACCGAATACCGGCGTCACCAGCTCGGGCAGGCCGAGCTGTTCGACCACGACCTGTGGCGCATTGCGGATGCCGCCGATGAATACGCCACCGAGGCCCTGCGACTCGGCAGCGAGCAAGACATTCTGCGCCATCAGGGCGACATCGACGATGGCAGCCAGGCCGTGTTCCGAATACCCGTCCAGCGCCCCTTTTCCGGCACGCCTGCAGGCGCCGTCGATTCGCCGGAGGTCGGCACAGAACACCAGGAACTCCGGTGCCTGTTCGATCCAGACCTGCCCCCCGGCTGCCGTGGCGATCGCCGCCCTGGCCTCCGCGCGGGTCACGCGGATCACCGAATAGGCCTGGATGAAACTCGAGGTCGCCGCGGCCTGGCCGCAACGGATCAATGACTCGAGCTGGCCCGGGTCGAGTGGCCGCGGCAAAAAGCGCCGCACCGAACTGTGCTGCAATTGCAGTTGCTGTGTGGTCGTCAATGACATGCTGTCAGGAAGGTTGCTGTGTGTTGGCGAGGCGTCGTGACATCACGATATCCCAGGCAAGAAATCCGCAAAATACCACCAGGCCGCCCCAGTGCAACAGCGGCTGACCGGGATACATCAGGCACACGGCGATCCCGGCGAGCAGCAGTCGCGTCACGATGCCGTGGTCGCGTTCGAGGTGGCCCTGGAAAGCAGCGGCAAATGCGTACAGCCCCACCAGGGTGAAAAAGAAGATCTCGATCATGGTCGGCCAGTCGCCGTACAGAAACGGCGTGTACGCGAACAACAGCGGCATGATGTAAAGCCCCTTGGCCAGCTTCCACGAGGTAAAACCGGTGCGGATCTGCGGCGTGCCGGCGATCGCCGCCGCGGCAAAGGCAGTCAGGCAGACCGGCGGGGTCACATTGCTGTCCTGGCTCAGCCAGAAGATGATCATGTGCGCCGACAACAGGATCCCCAGAAGCAGCGCCGGGTCGAGCACCTGATCATACAGGCCGGTCACCAATGAGGGATCGATAGTGCGCAGCGCCTCGACGATGCCCCGCGCGTCCTCGGCCGACATGCTTTGCCCCAGCAGTCCCAGCTTGTCCGGCGCCGCCAGCATCAGCATCGCGCCGACCGCCTCGGGCAGTGCCTGACCGGCCGCGATCACGTCGACCAATTGAGCATCGGCGATCAGGTTGTACAGCGCAGGTGCCGACAGTGTCGCGAGCACGATATAGGCCGCAGTCACCGGCAGACCCATCCCGAGTACCAGCGAGGCCAGCGCGACCAGGGTCAGGGCGATCACGAGATTGCCGCCCGCCCATTGCTGAATCATCAGCGACAGCGTGTTGCCAACGCCGGTCATCGCGATCACGTTCACCACCAACCCGACAGCGACCAGCAGCAGACCGGTGGTGACCATGTTGCGGCTGCCCAGCGCAAGCGCGTCGAGGATGTCCCTTGGGCGCATCTTGCGCGGGGTCAGCCAGCTGGCACCGATCACGGTGAGGATTGCCACGCCGGCGGCATAGGTCGGCGTGTAACCGGAGACCAGCATCCCGATCAGCACAGCAATAGGCAGGACGAATACCACGCCGCCTTCCCTGAGCACACTCATCAGGCTGGTGCCCGGGTCCGGCTCATCGGTCGAAAACCCCAGGCGCTTGGCCTCCAGCCGGACGAAGAAGGCTACGGACAGGAAATACAGCAGCGCCGGCAGGAACGACACCACCACGATATGGGTATACGGAATCTGCGTATAACTGGCCATCACGAAGGCCCCCGCGCCCATGATCGGCGGCATCAATTGCCCGCCGGTACTCGCGGCAGCCTCGACGCCGGCGGCAAAACGGGGGGGAAAACCGGCGCGCTTCATCAACGGTATCGTGATCACGCCGGTCGATACCGTGTTGGCGATCGACGAGCCTGAGATGGTCCCGGTGAGGCCGGACGCGACCACGGCGACCAGCCCAGGCCCGCCCACCACGCGCCCCGCGACCACACGTGCCATGGCGACAACAAAGTCGCCGGCCCCGGAGCGAACGAGGAAGGCACCGAACAGGATGAACATGAATACGAACGAGACCGAGATCTGCGCGATGCTGCCAAACAGCGCGTCGTCACCGTAGATGCTGCGGAACAGCAGCGTCTCCGAACTCAGGCCGGCGAACTTGAACACATTGTCGAGCCAACCACCCCACCCCACGACATAGGTCAGGGCCAACACGATCAACACCGGGATGACGGGGCCCGTGGTGCGCCGGGTCAGTTCGATCGCCGCGACGATGGTCACCAGCGCAAGGACCTTCTCCCAGTCGCTCATGTGCACACCGCGTGCGTAGATGCCGTCCTCGGCACCGACGATCCACAGCGTCGCACCGAAAAACACGATGCCGAGCAACAGGTCGAACACCAGCCAGGCCCTGGACCCGGCCATACCGGCGGAGCGCACGGCCGGATAGAGCAGAATCGCCAGCATGCCGAGGCCGACGAAGTGCAGCGTGCTCTGCCACTGCGTCGAGAACAGCGTCGTGAAGTTCATCAGCAGGTGCAGTACCGCCACGGCGGCGCCAATCCAGTAGACACCGTGCCGGACCCATGGCTGTTGACGCAGGCCGAATTCGAGTGAACCTGCCTGCGGCGGCGTCGAACCGTCGTTCATTTGCTAGGGCAGCCGCCGGGCAGCGGCCGCCGAACCTGTCACTGGGAAATCAGGCGGTCAGGAATCGTCAGCCCCGCCTCCTTGAAGTAACGCGCGGCGCCCGGGTGCAACGGCATCGGCAGACCGGCGATGGCTTTCTCCAGCGCCATGGCCGTAGTGGCCTTGTGGATGGCCTGCAGGAAGCCGAGATTTTCGTAAATCGTCTTGGTGATCATATAGACATCGTCGTCCGACACATCGGCACGCACCGCGAGGAAGTTGGGCTGCGCAATGGTCGTGATATCGGCATCCTGACCCGGATAGGTGCCAGCCGGAATCAGGTAGGGTGTCCACAGTTCCATCCCGCCGTCTGCCTTTACCGCCTGCTCAGGGGTGAAAGACAGCAGGCGGACATCGTCGCCGCGCGCCGCCAGCAGCTTGGTCACCGCACCGACCGGTACGCCTGCCGGGGTGCCGATCAGGTCGGCCTTGCCGTCCTGCATCGCACTGGCCAACGCACCATAGCCGCCGTAAAACAGCTCATAGCGCTTGTCGATATCGACACCGAGGTTGGCGAAGATGGTGCGGCTCGAACCCAGTGAGCCGGAGTTCTTCTTGCCGAACCCGGCAACGCTGCTGATGCCCTCGACGTCGGCGATCGTGCCGGTCTTCGCGTACTCGGCCTTGACCAGGAAATGCTCCACGTTCTGCCACAGCATCGTGACCGCGCGCAGCCCGGTCTGCGGGCCGTCGTTGGCCAGCGGCCCGGTGCCCTTCCAGGCGTAGGCACCGTACAGGCCCTGCAGGATTGCAAACTGGGTCTCGTTGTCACGCAGCAGCTTGATGTTTTCGCCGGACCCGGCGGAGCTGATCGCGGACATGTTGATCTTCTGCGTCGGCTGCAGCTTCACCTTGACCAGCGTGGACAGCGCGACACCCACCGGATAGTAGGTGCCGCCAGTACTCGCGGTCGCCATCAGGTAGTCACCCTCGGCCATCGCCGTGGTCATCGAACCCGTACCGAACAACGCGAACGCGGCACCCAACAGTGCCTTGCGAATGGCTGTATTCATGTCATCTCCTCCCGAGTGGCTTCTTTTTTGTGCAGCAATGGTTCCGCGCCGCTCCAGGCAGACTAGTCAACCTGGCGCCGGTAAAACGCGCCAATTTGCAGGGAAACCCCCCACCAGCCTGACTCGCCGACTGTTTTCACTGCCCCGACGCGTGCGGACAGTTCTCACGTGTGCAACGACCATAGATGATCAGCGAATGGTCACTGATCGCAAAACCGCGTTTGGCCGCGATATCCTTCTGGCATTTTTCGATGGTTTCGTCCACGAACTCCTCGACCCGGCCGCATTGCTCGCAGACGATATGGTCGTGGTGATGGCCGCGGTCGAGCTCGAACACCGCCTGGCCACCCTCGAAATGATGCTTCTCGGCAAGACCGGCACTGACGAACTGGGTCAGGACGCGATACACGGTCGCCAACCCGATCTCTTCGCCGCGTTCGAGCAGCGCCTTGTAGACATCTTCGGCCGTCATGTGCCGCGAGTCATTGGACTCCAGAATCTCGAGGATTTTTACCCGCGGTAACGTGACCTTCAGTCCCGCCTTGCGAATATCCTGGTTCTCCACCGCCACCTCCGACGCATGTAATGTTGCCGGGGATCCGTTATCATTTCGGACCTTTCCATGCCGGCGATATTGTCACTGGAATATGCGTAAGCTTCTCATTTTCATTACCATCCCCGCAACCTTGATCGCTGGCGGCTGCAGCACGGTGAGCGATGGCGCGCGTTCACTGGGAAGCGTTACCAACGTGATTCCCGATGCGCTGGACAAGGCACCCCTGATCTACCGCCCGGAGATCCAGCAGGGTAACGTCGTCACCCAGGAACAGGTCAACGAATTGAAGCCCGGGATGACCAAGCGGCAGGTCCGGTTCCTGCTCGGGACCCCGATGCTCAGCGACGTGTTCCATGCCGATCGCTGGGACTATGCCTATACCTTCGGTGTCGGCAGCAAACCCGCAGAGATCCGCCGGGTGACCGTCTACTTCCAGGACGACAGGCTGTCGCGGATCACCGGCGACACGCGACCGCAACCGCCCGAGGAACGCACGGAGAAAAAGAAAGAGGCCGTGGTATCGGTGCCGGACTGGGATCCGGGTGCCAAGACCCTGTGGCAGCGGACGCTGAACAGCGTCGGACTGGAGACCAAGGAGGAGTAAACCGCGGCGGATTCGCCAGAACCCTACCTACTCCTCCGCCTCCTGTTCGCGCGCACCCTTTTTCATCACCTTGCCTTCGGCTGCACGTTTCTTGCGCGCCTCTTTCGGATCGGCGATCAGCGGGCGGTAGATCTCAATGCGATCACCGTCGTTCAGGGTTGCCGCCAATGCAGACGCCTTGCCAAAGACCCCTACCTTGTTACTGGCCAGGTCGATCTCCGGAAACCGCTCCAGCAGGCCGGATCGACGAATCACCGCCT
>Ga0116162_10001083_pt1 | contig 18296 bp, 22 predicted proteins | sample AD_UKC105_MetaG_FD_89875 | JGI IMG/M metagenome (GOLD analysis project Ga0116162, IMG submission 89875) | Active sludge microbial communities of municipal wastewater-treating anaerobic digesters from Hong Kong - AD_UKC105_MetaG | ecosystem: Engineered > Bioreactor > Anaerobic > Digestate... | reverse complement strand
TTTGCGATTTTGATGAACTTCCCACGCTTTAACAAGATGAAAGGCATGGGCCAGATTGTGACATGGTCGGTGCGCGATGAACGCTGCACTGCCTGTCGATGATCAAGCTGTTCAAAACCTTCATCTCTGAAAACCCGGACATCTGGGACGATGAATTGAAGGCGGAAATCACCGCCTCTTGCCGTAAAGTCATCGAGATCGAAGATAACTTCATCGATTTGGCCTTTGAAATGGGCGGTATTGAAGGGTTGGAGCCACAGGAAGTGAAAAACTATATCCGCTGGATTTCAGACCGCCGCCTGCAGCAGCTTGATCTCGAGCCTATCAATGCGCAGATTAATAAAAATCCGCTGCCATGGATGGATGAAATGCTCAATGGCGCCGAGCACACGAACTTCTTTGAAAACCGCGCGACGGAATATTCCAAAGCTTCTACGCAAGGCACATGGGAAGAGGTTTTTGCGCAGGATATTTTCTCCGGCAATTATGCGCAGGGCGAGGAAGCACAGAAGATCGCCAAGGATACTGAAGATGCCAAGGGAGAGGCTGCTTAAGTCTTTCTTTGTTCTCTTTCGGGGCCAATCAATACTCCCCTTGAGGCGTCATTGCGAGGAAGGCCGCGAAGCAAGCCGGTAAGAATGCATCCCAAACTTGATTTGGGATCTCCTTCGGGTAGATCCTGACTTTCGTCAGGATGCAATTTATAGATTGCTCCTCTTCCACAGCCTGCCCCGGCGGAGGCCGGGGGTCGCTTGCAATGACGGTGTCCGATAGCCCCGCTGTTTCCAGCGGCTTTTTTGTGTACAAATTCAAAAAATCAGTATTATCGCTATTGCGCAATGCAGCATTTTATTACAAAATCGACAGCGTTTTTAAAACAAAAAGCTTTGAAGGGTATGCATTATGGCATTTTTGAATGTGAAATTTTTAGTCATGGCACTTTTTGTCAGCGCGCTGATGTTTTCTTCTACTCCGGCGCTGGCGCAGGACGCGACGCTCGATTCTGGTGATACGGCCTGGATGCTGGTTTCCGCTCTTCTTGTTTTGATGATGACTGTGCCGGGGCTGGCGTTGTTCTACGGCGGGCTTGTTAAACGCGATAACGTGCTTTCCACCCTCATCCAAAGTTTGGCGGTGGCCGTTGTCGTAAGCGTTGTTTGGCCGGTTATCGGCTATTCACTGGCCTTTACGCCGGGCAACAGCTTTATCGGCGGGATGGATCAATTCATGTTAAAAGGCCTTACACCGCAATCCCTTGTCGGAACAATACCGGAAAGCGTGTTCATTATCTTCCAGATGACTTTTGCGATTATCACCATGGCGTTGATGGTGGGCGCGGTGGCAGACCGGATTAAATTTACCTCACTGCTAATTCTTACCCCGCTTTGGGTTATCGCTGTTTATGCGCCGATTGCGCATTGGGTTTGGGGTCCGGGCGGCTTTATCGGCGGGGTTGATCGTGAAGGTTATGAAGGATTTTTCGGCATGGGCGACGCGCTGGATTTTGCCGGTGGTACGGTTGTGCATATCAATTCCGGAGTCGCCGGTTTGGTGGCCGCCATCGTTATTGGACGAGGCATGAAAACGCGGCAGGATCCCTCGACCTCGACCAACCTCATCCTTTCGGTCATCGGAACGGGGATGCTCTGGGTTGGCTGGTTTGGTTTTAATGCAGGTTCTGCGCTTAGCGCCGGTACAGGCGCGGGGTTTGCCATGCTGGTCACCAATGCTGCGGCTGGCGTGGCGGCGACTATCTGGATGGGGTTTGAGTTGATTCATAAAGGAAAAATCAGCGTACAAGGTACGATCTCTGGCGTGGTGGCCGGGCTTATTGCCATTACTCCGGCCGCAGGATTTGTCGATTTCCAGGGGGCTTTGATTATTGGCGCCGCTGCCGGTGTGATCTGTTATCTTGCTGTGACCTATCTCAAGGTATTGCTGAAATATGACGACGCTCTCGATGTTTTTGGCTTGCACGGCGTTGGCGGCATTGTTGGTGCGATCCTGGTTGGCGTGTTTGCCAACCCGGAGATTGGCGGCGCGGCAGGCGCACTTTACGGCAATGATAAACAGCTTATCGCGCAAATTCTGTCTGTCATCGTCACTATGGTCTATTCCGGCGTGGTTACGCTTATTCTGCTGCTGATCATTCGCACACTGATGGGGCTACGGGTTGATCCGCGCGTAGAATATTGGGGACTTGATCTGGCCCACCACGGTGAAACCATTGTTGAATATATGGAAGGTTTGCCGAAGAAAAGCCCGTTTAACAAAAGTAAAAGCAAGCCCAAGGCCGCCAGCAAAAAAGCAGGTGACTAAAAGCAGGTGACTAAACGTCGCTATCAGTTTTGACCTTGAAGCCAGCATCGCGCAGGGTTTTGACGATCTCTTTAACGTGGTGGCGATCACGGGCTTCTATGACAACTTCGAGTTCGGCCTTTTTCAGGGAAACGCTTTGCATCATGCGCTGGTGGATAACCTCGATGACGTTGGCGCCAGATTCACCGATGATGCGGGAAATATCGGAAAGCTGACCCGGCGTATCGTCAATTTCGAACGTTAAGCGGCAAATACGACCGTCACGGACCAGCCCGCGCAAAATAAGCGTGGAAAGCAAGCGCGAATCGATATTGCCGCCGCAGACAACAAGGCCGACTTTTTTGCCTTTGTAGAGCTTTTTGTTTTTCTTGATGACGGCTAGCCCGGCGCCAGGCGCACCTTCGGCAACCAGTTTTTCAGAGGAAAGCAGATCAAAAACAGCATCTTCAATTTCTGCTTCGCTGGCAGAATCAATACGATCAACAAGTTTTTCAATGATCTTCATGTTTTCTTCTGAGGGCGCTTTCACTGCAATCCCCTCAGCCAGCGTTGCGCCGCCGACAGGGCCGGGGCGTTTTTCGAGGTTCGCCTTGACCGCGTCGAACATTTCGGCCTGCGCGCCGACAACCTCAATTTCAGGCTTTACGCCTTTGACAGCTGTCGCCACCCCTGCGATGAGGCCGCCGCCACCAACAGGGACTACGATGACATCAAGATCAGGCTGCTGTTCCAGCATTTCCAGTCCCAGCGTCCCTTGCCCCGCTACAATCAACGGGTCGTCAAACGGATGAATGAAGGTCAGGCCTTCTTTTTTGGCCATGTCCAGTGTGAACTGGACAGATTCATCAAAGTTATTGCCGTGAAGTACGACCTTTGCTCCGAAATCTTCTGTTCTTTTAATTTTGTTAAAAGGCGTGCCGCTTGGCATAACAATAGTAGCGGGAATGCCAAGACGCTGCGCATGATAGGCAACCCCTTGGGCGTGGTTTCCCGCGCTGCAAGCAATGACTCCCGCTTTTTTCTGTGCTTCGTCAAGGGTTAAAAGCTTATTCAGCGCACCTCTGGCCTTAAATGCATTGGTATGCTGGAGATTTTCCAGCTTAAGATACAGGTCAATGCCTAAATGCAAAGACAAGCGTGCCGCCTTAACACAAGGTGTGCGCATGGTGGAGTCTTTGATTGCCTTATAGGCGGTCTGAACGTCATCAAATGTTACGGTCATAGTTAAAGCTCTTTTCTTTTAAGCAGGTGACAATAAAAGCCTATGTGGGGAATAGCTAGTCTTTTTTTTGTGATCAAAACCGGAAATACATGGCGAAAGCCGCAGAAATTTGGTACTGTTAGAGTGTCTTGGTAACTATAAGGACTTCTCCTTGATCGCAGTTTACCTTCTTCAGAAATATAAACCATCTGGCGCTTTTCAACAGATCGCCCCAAATTCTTTAATCTCTCCTTTTTATTTGTTTTTTAAAGCCCTCCCCACCCCCATGGAAAGGACCATCACGCATGTCGAAAAAATCCCGCAAACCCCGTAATAACAAAGATACCAATATCGTCCACACTGCTTTTGATAATCGAGATTGGCACCCTTTAGACGATGAAATTAACGGCCGCCGGGATCAAAAATATGTGAAGAATATCAAGCCGCGATCTGATGGACAGGCGGCGCTTATGAAAGCGATTGATGAATATTCGTTGACGATGGCCATCGGCCCGGCAGGAACCGGAAAGACCTACATTGCGATTTCCAAGGCCGCTGAAGCCCTTGAAAAAGGACAGATTGAACGCATTATCCTCTCTCGCCCAGCGATGGAAGCCGGAGAAAGTCTGGGCTATCTACCCGGTGACTTACAGGAAAAGATGGCACCATATTTGCGCCCCTTGTTCGATTCATTAGGGGACCGAATGGGCGGCAAGAAGGTGCGCCAGTATATTGAGGATGGCACGATTGAGATTGCCCCGGTTGGGTTTATGCGCGGGCGTACACTGAACAACGCCTTTGTTGTTATTGATGAAGCGCAGAACTGTACGTATGGACAGCTAAAAATGTTGCTTTCCCGTCTGGGCTGGCATTCGACCATGGTTGTGACGGGCGATCCTGAACAATCGGATTTATTGGATGGGATGTCCGGGCTGGCCGATATTTCACGCAGATTGGAAACCATTGATAACATTGCGATTTGCCGGTTGAATGAGACAGATATTGTCCGTCATCCATTGGTGGCGGAGATGCTGGGCGCAATATAAGGTATAAATTCCTAAGTTTATTCTTCTCCTTCTCTAAAAGGCCGGTTTTGTACTGGCCTTTTTTGTGTCTCTTTTACCGAAAATTAACTCCCGTAGCGCACACTAAGTAGGTGAAAATAAATGAGGGTTTAACGCAATGCATACAGATGGGGCGACAAGTGCGCATAATGAAGGGGCTACGGATTTGCCCGAAGCCATGCATTCCATTCATATTATGAGTGCTGAAATGGGCGGATCGGGAGGCCCTGTTTATAATTATATCATTTTCCGGGATCATAGCGGCGCAGACAAAGTGATGATGAGCGGTCTGGCGATTGAACGTAATGACAGCGATGTGCGGGCGCTGCGCGGGGTTATGGCTCCGCCGAATGAAGGCGGCCTGCCGAGCGAGCATTTCACGATCGTGAAAGAAACCGAGGTGTTTCGCGGCCCGGTGAAAGAGTATTTGCGCAAGATGGCGATGGCCGTTGAGGCGCTGCATTTCATCAATGCACAAAATTTGAATTACCGTCCGGAAGATGAAAACGGCGATAGCCCGAATTCGATTGCCCATACGCTGATCAAGGCGATGGGGCTAGAATTCCCGGATGAGACGTCCGCGTTTTGGGCGCCGGGCCATGAACGCATCATTTTACCGAAAAACTGGAGATCGAATTATGCTACAACCTGATTTAAATGACCCTATTGTTAAAGCTTGTGTAGAGATTATTCAGAGCGCACCACAAATAACCCCCGTTACTGATGAGGCAGCTGTTTCCATGTGTAATAAACAAAGAAACTTCGATCCGGAAAATCCAACCGTCACGGCTGATCAAATTCCCGCCTTAAACGCAAATGAAGATTGGAACAGAGCCGCCGGAATTGTGCCGAAGGAAATGCCTAGTATGAGATAACAATAAAGTTTAAACCACGGAAAACGAACGGGTCTGCTGTGAGCAGACCCGTTTTTTCGTGGGCCATTATCTGATAAGGTCATGCGATGAGTGAGCCATTCGAAAGCCCGTATATGCGTCTGTCTGATCCGTCTCTTTGGGGAATTATTTTCGGCAATCTGGTTTCTATGGTTCTGGCGATTACGCAAGATTGGCCGCTGGGCCAGATCATGTGGATTTACTGGAGCCAGAGCGTGATGATCGGCGTGGTCAATATCATCCGGATGCTCTCATTAGAGAGCTTTACCACCAAAGGCATGACGATGAACGATGAACCTGTGCCGGAAACCGAGGCAGGAAAGCGTTCTGTGGCGATATTTTTTGCGATTCATTACGGAATTTTCCACGCGGCCTATTTTGCGTTTTTATGGCAGGAACAGCCACTAAATGCGTTGAACATGACCGAGGCAATGTTGATGCTGCTGGGCTTAAGCGCTTTCGTTGGCTCTCATAGTTTTTCCTATATGCATAATTTGCGCGCGGATTTTCGCCAGAAAAAGCCCAATCTGGGGACGTTGATGTTTTACCCGTATTTGCGGATTATCCCGAGGCATCTGGCGATCATTTTCGGCAGCGGGATCGAGGCTATGGGGATGCTGGTGTTTATGGGGCTGAAAACATTCGCCGATGCGGGGACGCATATGATCGAGCATTATTTGTTTCAAAAGCCGGGGACGGATTTGCGGATGAAGGATTTGGAGGCATGAGCGAGTTGACGATCAATAACCTCATGCCTATAGCTGTAGTTCTTTGATGTCGATACAAGCATAATGGCTTTTGACCACTGGCTTCAAAACCATTCCGACTTCGCTTGTCGGGTTTGTATCAACGAGTTCATGAATAATGGTGTATTGAAATGTATTCATACAATATTGCCGTCCTCAGTGCACTTGCTATCAGCTTCTTTCAAAGAAATTTCGGGATAGACACCCAAAGCCAATCGTTTCTCTTTATATTTATCACCTGCTTTAATGCGGTATTTCATGCGCCAATATTTTGAGCCGTTGGGCATGACCTCGAGATATAGCCCACGCCCAGCCGATAATTTATGCTGTCCTACGGACCGCATAAAAAAGCCCTGAAAATCAATGTTTTTCGGGCTTTATTGGACTATATTGGGTGATAAAATGGAGCGAGCGAAGGGATTCGAACCCTCGACCCCGACCTTGGCAAGGTCGTGCTCTACCCCTGAGCTACGCTCGCATCGTTTGGGAATAGATTTGAAGATTTATAGAGGTTTTGTGACAGAACGCAAGGTCAAAAATCTAAAAAAGTTCTCCGACCTTGATGAGCGGCACTCTATAGCCGATCGGATCATGGTTTTTGAACATTGTGTAAATGATTACATTCGGGCTCTTCTCAATAGGATGAGACATATCTTCCGGAATTTCGTAATCCATTAATTGCCCTTCATCATCGTTATTATAGACCAACATGAATATCCGCTGATCACGATAATATTCAACGCGGCGTACCACTTCCGGCAACGGGTTATCACTCACCAGAACAACACCACCATCATTGAGAATGCCCAGCTCTATATTCATAACAGCATCCTTGGATCAAGAGTTAAATCTGCGTTTTGCTGAGGAGCTTCTGTGCCTGCGACCTGACAGAAAGCCATTCTCGGGTTAGCCATTGCTTCAGGAAGCTTTTCAACCAACTCTTTAAACATATCACCATTTGTTACATAGACTTCACGGATACCCGGCTGGCCATCTTTCGGGGCCGGGTGGAGCCCGAGGCATTGCCCCGGCGGCATACGTCCGGCCATCCACGCGTTATTGACGGGTTCATTCCCACATGCCTGTAATTCTGCAATTAAAGCTTCTGCCGCATGGGCATCGCTCTCTACCGTATCACTCATTTTCCCTATCCACACATTATTTTTTATTATTTGCTGTGTTTGTGCTTATTATGATAAGTGAAAAAACTTAAGAAATTGCTTATATATGAAAACAATTTATCTAAAATTTTATCTATTTTTATATGTAGGAAAGGACGTATGAATAGTTTGGATTTTCCATTATCTCCTCTTCCAACCACGCCCGAAAACCTTTTCAATGCATTGAAAAATCTGGATATTTCTTATGCCCTTTATCATCACCAAGCCGTCTTTACGGTTGCGGAAAGCGATACGCTCGACCGTGATATTCCGGGTGTGCATTGCCGCAATTTGTATCTGCGGGATAAAAAGAAGAAAAATTTTCTGGTCGTTGCAGCCAATGAAACAGCGGTGGATTTAAAAACGCTACAGAGCAAATTGAATTGCGGGCGGCTATCTTTTGGTTCGCCAGATCGTTTATGGGAATTTTTGGGTATCCGCCCCGGTTCGGTTTGCCCATTCACCGTGATGAACGACCCGGAGCATCGTGTGCAAATTGTGCTTGATGCACGTATGATGGCGGCGGAAACCGTAAATTATCACCCTTTGGACAATAGGATGACGATTGGCCTTACGCCTGCAGATTTGCTTAAATTCCTGGGCCATACAGGCCATCAACCTATAATTCTTGATTTATAGGGACAAAAGCGTACATAAAGGGCTGTTATAATGAGGATTAAAAAGCATGTTTGGATCAAAACCGCGAAATATTCAGCCCTCTGCTGTGCGAGCACCCGGTGCACAGCAAGAAACGATCTTTGATGTTGGCACCGCCGACTTTGAGACCAAGGTTATGGCCGCATCGATGGAAAAGCCGGTGATTGTTGATTTCTGGGCGCCATGGTGTGGGCCTTGTAAACAGCTTATGCCCGTTTTGGAGCGTGCCGTACAGGCGGCTGGTGGCGAAGTTTTACTGGCCAAGGTCAATCTTGATGAAAATCCTGAGCTGGCAGGCGCCTTGCGCGTTCAATCCGTGCCGACCGTTTTTGGTTTTTGGGGCGGACAGCCGGTTGACGCTTTCCAAGGTGCGCAACCTGAAAGCGCTGTGCAGAGCTTTATTGATAAGCTTGTGCAAGCTGCGCGCGCAGCACGTCCGGATGCGATTGATATTCCGGAAGTTCTTAAAATTGCTGCCGAAGCGCTGGGCGCAAGCGATCTGCAAACGGCACAAAGTGCGTATGCGCAGATTTTGCAACAAGACGAGAAAAATGCGCACGCTTATGCCGGAATGATACGCACTTTTATCGCCGCAGGAATGATTAAACAGGCGCAAGGATTGGTGGCCGGCGCACCGGAAGAGATTACCAAAGCTTCCGAATTTGAAGCAGCACTCACCGCGCTTGAGCTGGCGCAAAACGTCCCTTCATCTGATGAACTGCTCGCTTTAGAGAAAAAGGCAGCAGATAACCCCGAGGATCTTGATGCCAAATGCGCTCTGGCTGAGGTTCAGTTTGGTGCAGACCAGAAAGAGCAAGCGATTGAAACGCTACTGGCGGCGATTGCTCAAGACCGGGAATGGAACGATCAGGAAGCCCGAAAGACGCTGCTACGGTTTTTCGAAGCCCTTGGCCATAGCGATCCGCTTACTATCGCGGGACGTAAAAAATTATCCAGACTCCTTTTTTCTTAAGAATTGCGGACTATTTAATTTGAGTTATGGAACATAATCCTTTCGCGCCGCAATTTGATGATCTTCCGCAGAGTCTGGCGGTCTTTCCGCTTTCCAGCGCGTTTTTGCTGCCTTCCGGGCATCTGCCGCTTAATATTTTTGAACCACGCTATCTGCAAATGGTTGAAGATGCATTGGCTGGCAATCGCCTTATCGGGATGATCCAGCCCCAGCCTCATCAACAGGATCAGGAAAGGCCGGCGCTTGTTAAAACCGGCTGCGCGGGAAAGATTGTTGAGTTTAGTGAAACAACCGATGGGCGCTATCTTGTCAATCTTTGCGGCATATATCGCTTTGATGTTACCGAAGAGATCAGCACACCTAAGGCTTACCGCGTTGTGAAGCCGGATTGGACGCCATATAAGGGTGATGTTAGCGCGCATCGCTGTCTTGATTTGGACCGGGAGAAGCTTAAAGCCTTGCTGCATAATTATTTTGACCAGCATGGCATGGATTGTGACTGGGGTATGCTCGACGAAGCGCCGGATGGACGGCTTATCACCTGCTTATCAATGGTTTGTCCGTTTGAGCAGGCAGAGAGGCAAGCTCTTCTGGAAGCGCCTTGTTGTAAATCGCGCGCGCAGATTTTTATGAGCATGCTGGAAATGGCTGTTCGCTCCGGTAAAGAGCCGCACTCTTGCTATAAGCATTGATTTATCTATTCCTGCGCGCTAAAGCTGTAATTATGAGCGCTAAAATCGATCCAAAATTGTTGGAAATTCTGGTTTGTCCTCTGGCCAAAAGCCCCTTGCGCTATGATAAAGAAGCGCAAGAGCTTGTTTCCGAGCAGGCCAAGCTTGCCTATCCTATTCGTAACGGCATTCCGATTATGCTGGTTGATGAAGCGCGGGCGCTGGATTCATAAAAAAACTTGCATATCCTCGTAAAAATCCGTTTATATACGCTCATGAGCAACGTGCAAACACAATTGCTGCTAGACCTTCTGCTCCTTATGCGCCCCTGAGCGATGCATGAGGCATTTTATGTGCCTGCGCTACAGGGGAAAAATTCCAGACATTGAAATATTAAGACAAGCGCATTAAAAAGAAGCGCATATTTAAGGAGTATACGCACATGACCCGTGCTTTCGATAAAGTACAAGCCGACCCAGGCCGTATCATTATTTTCGATACAACGCTGCGCGATGGTGAACAATCACCGGGCTGTTCAATGAATCTGGAAGAAAAGCTCAAAATGGCCGTGCTGCTTGATGAGCTTGGCGTGGACGTGATTGAAGCGGGCTTCCCGATTGCCTCGCCGGGCGACTTTGAATCGGTCAATGAAATCGCCAAGGTGGTTAAGAATGCCACCGTTGCCGGATTGTGCCGCGCTAAGCAGGCCGATATTGAAGCGGCGGGCAATGCGATCAAACCGGCGGAAAGCCGGCGTATTCATACCTTTATCTCCACCAGTCCTTTGCATATGAAATATAAGCTCAAAATGGGTCCGAATTCGGTAATAGAAGCCGTGCATGAAAGCGTTGCGCTTGCCCGGGGCTTTACTGATGATGTGGAATGGAGCGCAGAAGACGCCAGCCGCACAGAAGATGATTTCCTGTGCCAATGCGTTGAAACGGCGATTGCCGCCGGGGCGACCACGATCAATATTCCCGATACGGTGGGTTATGCTGTCCCTGAAGAATATGGCCGCCAGATCAAAATGCTGTTTGAGCGCGTGCCCAATATCGACAAGGCGATTATTTCGACTCACTGCCATAATGATTTGGGGCTGGCTGTGGCGAACTCGCTGGCAGGCGTACAGAACGGCGCACGGCAGGTTGAATGCACGATTAACGGTATTGGCGAGCGCGCGGGGAATGCGGCGCTGGAGGAAATTGTCATGACTTTGCGCACCCGCGCCGATGCGCTGCCCTATAAAACCGGAATTGAGACCACGCGCATTACCAAAACTTCGCGGACGCTTTCGACCATCACCGGCTTTTCGGTGCAGCCAAACAAAGCGATTGTCGGGGCGAATGCCTTTGCGCATGCCAGCGGCATTCATCAGGACGGTATGCTTAAGAACAACCAGACCTATGAGATCATGACGCCGGAAAGCGTCGGGCTTAATGAATCCAAACTGGTGATGGCGAAACACTCAGGCCGGGCTGCGTTTAAAAACAAGCTTCAAGAGCTGGGCTTTGATCTGGGTGAGCAAGCCTTTCAAGACGCGTTTGTGCGTTTTAAATCGCTGGCAGACAGGAAAAAGGAAATCTTTGAAGATGACCTGATTGCTTTGGTTGAGGATGAGGTTATAAGAGAAAACGAAACGGTACGTTTTGTATCGTTACAGGTGCAGGCCGGGTCTCAGGGTCCGCAAATTGCTGAGCTTTGCGTTAAAATCGATGGCGAAGAGAAATGCGCGCGTGTGGAAGGTAACGGGCCTGTTGACGCTATTTTCAAAGCTATTCGCGAAATACTGCCGCATGAGGGCGCCCGGCTGCAGCTTTATCAGGTTCATGCGGTGACCGGCGGGACGGATGCGCAGGCCGAGGTCACGGTGCGTCTTGAAGAAGACGGCAAGACGGTGAACGGTCAGGGCGCGGATGCCGATACGCTGGTGGCCAGCGCGCGGGCGTATATCCATGCGCTGAACAAGCTGCTGACCAAGCGCGAGAGCATGAACCCGCAAACTGCGGGCGAAGCCCTTGCGCCTTGATTTCAATATCATTGCGAGCGACTGAAAGGAGCGCGGCAATCCATTTTTCACCCTAACGGACACGAATGGATTGCTTCGTCGTTACACTCCTCGCAATGACGAGAATATCGTTTCAAACATTTCCGTCGTCAGACGTTTTGTTTGGGTGTTGTAGCGTGAGCAATGATACGAATCGACGAGTGTAAACCGGTCATTTAAGTGATGGTGCGCGCCATGGGCAAACTTAAAAGCCGAAATTTTATGGCCGAATATTTTGAGCACCGCATTATGCGAGATCAGCCCCAGTGAAAGGATGGTGCGGAGATTGGGCATCGCGGCAATTTCACTTTTAAGGAAATCCCGGCAGGTATTCATCTCATCTGTTGTCGGTTTGTTTTCCGGTGGGACGCAGCGCACCGCGTTGGTTACACGGCAATCCACCAATTCCAGTCCGTCATCTTTATGCCTGGCATATTCCCCACGCGCAAAGCCAAATTTCAGCAAGGTCGCATACAGCAAATCCCCGGCATAATCGCCGGTAAAGGGGCGCCCGGAAAAATTCGCACCTTTAAGCCCCGGCGCGAGGCCTACGACCAGCACTTGCGCGTTCAGATCGCCGAAAGACGGGACGGGTGCATTGAATTTATCGGGGAATTTGTCTTTATTCTGAGCGCGGAACTCGAATAAACGTGGGCAAAACCGGCAATTCAGGTCAGGGGTTTTCATCGCCCCATCATCGTCAATATCCCTGAAACGTCAAGGGGCTTGCTTTTAAACTCAAAACTGCCTATATATCGGCCTTCAAGTTCTGAAAGTTTAGATGAGGAAGTAACGAATGGCCCGCGTAACCGTTGAAGATTGTATTGATAAAGTTGATAACCGCTTTGAGCTTGTGATGGTCGCGGCGCAAAGAGCGCGTAAAATCGGCTCCGGCGCCGCTCTGACGATTGAGCGCGAGAACGACAAAAACACAGTTGTGGCCTTACGTGAAATTGCTGAGCAAACCGTTGAAGTCGAAACACTGAAAGAAGAGCTCGTACGTTCTCACCAACGCATGATCGCTTATGAAGAAGAAGATGAAAGCATTGACCTAATGGATGGTGAGGAAGAATGGGGCACAATCGCGAGCAATCATGGTAAAGCTGGCGCTTCTGGGATGTATGCAGAAGAAGACATCGCTCAGGATGATGAGCCTTCTTTGGAAGACATGGCTGGCGGCGCTCCGGCAGAGGAAGAATAGTCTTCGCCTAATCATGAATTTGGAAGGCCGGATTTTCCGGCCTTTTTTACGTACGGCTTTTACGATTTATATTCATGCTTTCCAATACGATCCATGTTAGATTTAACGCTTAAAAAAATTTAATATGGCCGACAGGTTTAGTGTGCAATGACAGATCTTCCACCTCTTGTGGATAAAATCAAAAGCTACAATCCCGACTTCAACCCACAAATTGTTGAGGCCGCGATTGCGTTTGCCAAGGATAAGCACGAAGGCCAGACCCGATCATCGGGAGAGCCGTATTATACTCATCCGGTCGCCGTGGCGAGTATTTTGGCGGAAATGAAGTTGGATCTGGGCAGTATTCTGACGGCTATTTTGCACGATACGATTGAAGATACCGATGCGACCTATGACGATCTTAAAGATAAATTCGGCTGTGAAGTCGCCGATCTTGTTGACGGGGTGAGTAAACTCACCCGGATTGAAAGCAAAACAGTCGAGGGCAAGCAGGCGGAAAACTTTCGTAAATTGCTGCTGGCTATGTCCGAAGATATTCGCGTATTGCTTGTCAAGCTGGCTGACCGTCTGCATAACATGCGCACAATTGAAGGGATTAAAAACCCTGAAAAGCGCCGCCGCATTGCGCTGGAAACGCTTGAGATTTACGTGCCGCTAGCCGAACGCATCGGCGTCCATAAAATCAAAGGCGAGTTGGAAGATCTCGCTTTTTCGATTCTCAATCCTGAAGCGCGTGAAAGTATTGCCAAGCGCTTGGCCTTTCTGCGTGCTGAGGGCACCGATTTAGTCGATGACATCATTGCAGAACTTAAAAAATCTCTCGAAGATGTCGGTATAAAGGCTGAAATTTCAGGCCGGGAAAAAACCGGTTACTCGATCTGGAAGAAAATGCAGCGTAAAAATGTGGCCTTTGAACAGCTCTCCGACATCATGGCTTTTCGCATTGTGGTGGGTAGCGTTGAGCAATGCTATGCTACGCTTGGCCTTATCCATAGCCATTATCCTTCTATTCCTGGACGGTTTAAGGATTATATTTCCACGCCCAAGCCCAACGGCTATCGTTCCATCCACACCACCGTGATGGGTCCGGCGCGCCAACGCATTGAGATTCAGATCCGTACCAGCGAAATGCACTATCAGGCCGACATGGGAGTTGCCGCACACTGGGCCTATAAACAGGGCGGCCAGCCCATGGTTCAGGATGTTAAAAAATACCGCTGGCTGCGGGAACTTTTGGAGATTCTCGAACAGGAACAGCAACCTGAAGATTTTTGGGAAAATACAAAGCTGGAATTGTTTCAGGAACATGTCTTTGCCTTCTCTCCAAAAGGTGACTTGATTGAGCTGCCTTCGGGCGCAACACCGATTGATTTTGCCTATGCCATTCACTCTGATATTGGGGATCGCTGTGTCGGCGCCAAAATCAATGGCCGTATTGCCCCGCTTAATACGCGCCTGGCCAATGGGGATCAGGTCGATATCATAACTTCGAAAACGCAGCAACCTTCTCCGACGTGGGAACGTTTTGTGGTTACGGGGAAGGCTCGCTCGCATATCCGAAAATTCGTACGCAACCGGCAGCGCAATGAATATGTCACGCTGGGCAAAGCGATGCTGCAAAAGATTTTTCGCCAGGAAGGCTATGAGTTTAGCGAAAAAGGCGTAAGCGGCATTTTGAAACAATTCAAAGCCGAAGAAAATGATGATATTTATGCGCGCATAGGTTCCGGGACTCTGGTGGCGCGCGATGCTTTTAAGGCTATTTTTCCGGCGCATAAAACCGCGATTGCCAAGCGTCCGTCAGCTGATATGGATCAAGCCGTAATGGTCCGTCCTTTAAGCGGATCTGATGCGCCAATGCCGATCAAGGGGCTTATTCCCGGCATGGCCGTGCATTTTGCGCGGTGTTGTCATCCGCTTCCCGGTGACCGGATTGTGGGAATCGTGACGACAGGAAAAGGCGTGACCATCCACACTATTGATTGTGAAACGCTGGAAACCTTTGCTGACACACCAGAGCGCTGGCTGGATGTTTCCTGGGGCGAAGGACCCGATAGTCCGGAAGCACATGTGGGGCGCATTAATATAACATTGCAGAACGAGCCGGGTACACTGGCCACGCTTTCAACGGTGATCGCTTCGAATGGCGGCAATATCACGAATCTGAAAATCACCAGCCGTTCGGTCGATTTCTGGCAAATTCTGGTTGATGTGTATGTCAACGATACCAAACATTTAAGCAACATCATAGCCGCTCTGCGCGCAACGCCGATTATTTCCAGCGTCGAACGCGCAAAGGGACAATAGAATATGTACGATATCCTTTCCCAAATCGCATGGATTGCGTTTTTCAGTATTGCCGCTCAATGGTTGGGCTGGCGGTTAAAAACCCCGGCGATTGTGTTTTTGCTTATCGGCGGTTTTTTGGCCGGCCCTACTTTGAACCTCGTTCAACCCGAAACCCTGCTCGGTGATTTGTTAAACCCTGTTATATCCCTGGCCGTGGGGATTATTCTGTTTGAAGGTGCGCTCAATCTCAATTTCAAGGAAATCCGCGAGGCGCGTGCCTCCATCCGCCAGGTGATTTTGGTCGGCGCGCCCGTGGCGTGGCTTTTGACAACGCTGGCAGGACATTACGTTGCGGGGTTAAGCCTGCCTGTTGCGCTGACCTTTGGCGCGCTTTTGATTGTCACCGGCCCGACCGTAATCATGCCGCTGCTGAAAAACGCGCATTTAAAAGAACGCCCGGCCTCCATCCTGAAATGGGAAGGGATTATCAACGACCCTATCGGCGCGGTATTAGCTGTTTTATGCTATGAGTTTTTTCGCCTTCAGGCGCTTGAAAATGTAGCCTTATCCGAATTTTTTACCAGCACTGTTCTGGCGATCATCATGATTACGTTTTTCGGCGTGGCAATTGCCTATTCGCTGTCATGGTTGTTTAACCATGATGTGGTTCCCGAATATCTTAAGCCGACCGCTTTGCTCTCTACCGCACTGATTTATTTTGTAATCTGTAATTCGATTGAGCATGATTTCGGCCTGATTGGCGTAACCATTTTGGGTGTGGCGCTGGCCAATATGGGCATAAGCTCGATTGAAGAGCTTAAAAAATTTAAAGAGACCATCTCGATTATGCTGGTTTCAGGCGTGTTTATATTGCTGACCACCAAAATCGATCCGGCCATTCTCTTTTCTATTGACTGGCGCGGCTTTGCGTTTATCGCAATGTTGCTCTTTGTGATCCGTCCGTTGACATTGCTGGCTTCAAGTATTGGCACGAAAATGAGCTGGCAGGAAGTGATCCTTACCGGCTGGATCGCGCCGCGCGGGATTGTCTGCGCCGCAGTGGCCGGGGTTCTTGGGCCATATATGGTCGGCATCGGCTATCAGGACGGGGAGCAAATTCTTGCGCTGGCCTTCGCTATTGTGCTGTTCACCGTTTTTGCTCACGGTCTGAGCGCCAAGCCGGTCGCCCAAAAACTGAAGCTTGCCTATACGGGCAAGGACAGTTTGATTATCGTTGGAGCCTCTGAGTGGGCGGTGCAATTTGCAAAGATGCTTAAAGGCCGTGACGTCGATGTTATGATCGCCGATAAAAACTGGCACGCCTTACGTGAGGCTCGTTTGTCGGATATTCCTACATATTATGGAGAAATTCTGTCTGAAGAAACTGAATATCATCTTGAGCTTGCGCGTTATAATACTTTGTTGGCTGTTAGTAATAACCCAGCCTATAACGCGCTGATTTGCAATATGTTTATTCATGAATTTGGCCGCGACAAGGTCTATCAATTTTTGCCGCATGAAGAAAACGAGCATGAGCGCCGCAAAATTGCCCACACCATTCGCGGACGCACCTTTGGGCAAGCCGATATGGATTATTGGGATATTGCCGGCGATTATATGCAAGGATGGCGCTTTCGTGCCAGCCGCGCCGGGCAGGAAGAAAACCGTATTCAGTTTCAGCAGCGCATTGAAGAGGGCAATTTAAAAATCGTCGGATATATCACACAAAAAGGACGGCTTGATCTTCGTCAGCCTGAGAGCCTCGAGAAATTCGAAGAACAGGACCTGCTTATTTTCTTTGAACAAGGAGATTCGTAGGAAGAGGCTAAAATCAAAAAACAATCTATGCTGGACAGCGAATAACCGATTCCAGGGGTGCTGTGAGTTTATCGCGCCCGTTAAGACCCTCTAGCTCAATGATGCATAAATTTGCCACAACATGCGCGCCGGCCTTATGCAGCAATATTTCAGCCGCCTGCATCGTGCCGCCGGTTGCCAGCAAATCATCAACCAATACAACCTTGGAGCCTGCGGGAATCAGATCCGGCTGGATTTCTATAATATCTTCGCCATATTCAAGCGCGTAACCATGCGCCAACGTTTGGCCCGGTAACTTGCCGTGCTTGCGTACCATGCCAAAACCACAGCCCATCTCATAGGCCAGCGGCGCGGCCACCAAAAACCCCCGCGATTCAATGCCCATCAGCAAATCCGGCTGATAATCCTCCGTTAAACGGTGAAGCCGTGCGATGGTTTCACGCCATGCCGATGGGTTGGCCAGCAAAGTCGCAATGTCATAGAAATTAATCCCCGGCTTGGGAAAATCAGGAATAGTGCGAATGTGGTCTTGAATATTCATGAGATTGCCTTCATCTTTCTAATGCTGAATCTTCGTGATAATAAGCTGAAAACCTTACAACGTAAATGACGGCCTCTATAAATGTTTAAACGGCGAACGCCACGTACAGTTTTACAAAATATCAGAGAACTGTTCTGGCCAAGTATGGGCTGGGTTAGGGCGGCGCATTATACAAAGCACCGGGTGGTCAGGCTTTCTGACAGCACCCAGAAAATCGCTTTCGGGCTGGCTATTGGCGTGGCTATTTCCTTTACGCCTATTTTAGGTACGCATTTTGTACAGGCCGGATTTCTGGCCTATGTCTTGCGCGCTAATTTTTTGGCGGCGCTCATTGGTACTTTTGCGGGAAACCCTTGGACTTTCCCGTTTATGTGGTGGGCGGCTATTTCATTGGGCTCGTTTATATTTCAGCTTTTGGGCTTGCCTGCCGAAGCGGCGCTGCCTGAACACGCTGATTTCTGGGTTATCTGGGACCTGATAAAAAGTGAACCTTATCGGATATTCGCGCCGTGGTTTGTTGGCGGTTATTTACTGGGGGCACTTACTGTTCCGCTCACATACAGTTTGTTTTATCGTTTAGTCGGCAGTGCACAGGCGGCCCGTAAAAAAGCGCGGGAAAACCGTTTGCATAAGGTTGCACGGGAAGTTACCGGGCAGAAAAAATAAGGTACACCTCTATGATCATTGGCATAGGCAACGATCTGATTGATATAAACCGT